>JACKQG010000473.1_pt1 | contig 54947 bp, 49 predicted proteins | sample 8237621 | NCBI WGS metagenome assembly JACKQG01 (sample SAMN15677084, study PRJNA649215) | marine metagenome | biome: marine; feature: Black Sea; material: saline water; isolation source: suspended particulate matter (SPM) from the Black Sea western gyre | collected 2013-06-09/2013-06-10 | depth... | reverse complement strand
ACAGCGTGATGCTGCGTGAACATATTGAAAAAAAGGCGGATATATCGGTGGCCTGCATCGAGGTTCCAGTCGAGGAAGCGCGCGATTTCGGTGTGCTGGGTATAGATCAGGATGAAAATATCATCACTTTTGTGGAGAAGCCCGAGAACCCGCCGACCATTCCGGGCAATCCTGAACGCAGTCTTGCCAGTATGGGGATCTATATTTTCAATGCCAGTATGCTGTCCGAAAAGCTGGCGTCTGATGCGCTCAATACCCATTCCAGTCACGATTTTGGCAAGGATATTATTCCATCGTCCATCGGCCTGTATAAGATTGTTGCGCATCCCTTCTCACGTAGCAGCATTCAAAATGTCAGTTACGATGAACCTTACTGGCGCGATGTGGGCACCTTGAGTGCGTACTGGCAGGCGAATATTGATCTGACCAAATTACTGCCCCGGCTCGATCTGTATGATGACAGCTGGCCGATACGTACCGTGCATTACCAGCGTGCAGCGGCTAAATTTAATTACAATTATAAAGAACGCCTGGGCACCGCGATTAATTCGGTGGTATCGGCGGGCTGTATTGTGTCTGGTTCCACCGTCGAGCAGTCCATCCTGTTTAATAACGTCAGGGTTAACTCGTTTTCGGTGTTGAAGGAATGTGTGGTTTTACCGGGCTGTGATATTGGCCGCAATTGCCGCCTGACCCGTGTAGTGCTGGATTCCAATTGTCAGGTTCCGGAAGGCACCATCATTGGCGAAGATGCCGCACTGGATGCACAGCATTTTTATCGCAATGAAGATGGCATCGTACTGGTGACTTCTGCCATGATTGCAAAACTTGCTGCCACCTGAGTCTAACGAATTAATTGCGTATTGAACTTGTCTGCGAGCGGGCTTTGATTGAGGACTGATATCCAGTCGTTCATGGATAAATGTGCTGCACCTGTTACTGACAAAAGTAATCGTAGATGATGTTAGTCTGCATCTCTACCACAAATACATCGATGCACTCCTGGCTGCCGATGAGTTCATTGTCGGCGTATACATAGCCTTCCGATACCGGCCCACCCTGCAGCGTGGTATCGATGATCATGTCCGGTTTGCCGTAGGCGCTGAGCAGATTGAGCGCAGGTTCTCCCTCCCATTGCTGCTTTAGCGCGTATTCTATCTGCTCGGTGTCGGGTGTGGTGCTAACGTTGTGCGAGTCTGTTGCAGCGCAGCCAGCGAACAGTAGGCCGAGGGCTGGCAGGCAGAGCATTTTTAGGTGGACTAATTTCATTTTAATGACGCTGTTTTTTTAACCTTGGCAATTATGAGGAATAAGGCGTGTTCAGGCTACTGATAATTGAGCCGAAGGCGGAGTTTTGATCGGTTCCGATGATGACACTAAAACCTTAAAATTATTCCAGGTTAAACATACCCTGTGTTTCACCAGCTATACCATTTCAATGCAATAGATCCAGCGGTTTCAGAGTGCTATCATTGCGCGATAATTATTTTAATGTTTTAGCGGCAGATACTATGAAACCAACTGTTTACGAGTTAGAAGTACGTCCTGTTATCCCCCAGAAATTACTGGGTATGAATGAATTGTCCAACAACCTTTTATACAGCTGGGATCGTAATGTGCGAGGGCTTTTTTATCGCCTTGATCTGGAGCTGTGGGATAAGTGTGATCACAACCCGAAGGTTTTCCTGCGCCGGATTTCTCAGAAAACACTGGATGATGCGGCCAGAGATAACGTGTTCATGGAAGAATATAACCGGGTCATGTCGGCCTATAACAGTTACCTGAAAAAAATTACCCACGATGAAATCGATGGCTATCTGGATGCCGATACGGATCTGATTGCGTATTTCTGCGCGGAGTTTGGTTTGCATGAAAGCTTTCCGATCTATTCCGGTGGACTCGGAATTCTGGCGGGCGATCACTGCAAGGCGGTAAGCGATCTGGGGGTACCGTTTGTGGCGATTGGGATGCTCTATCGCAAGGGCTATTTCACCCAGCGTATCGATGGCAACGGTAATCAGATCGCCCATTATTCGACCACCAGTTTCAGTGAGCTACCGATCGATGTAGCGCTGGATAAGGAAGGCAATCGGATCTATGTTGAAGTTGAATTCCCCGGTCGTGTAGTCAAGCTGAAAGTCTGGAAAGCGATGGCCGGACATACCTGCATGTATCTACTCGACAGTAACCTGGAAGAGAATAGTGAAGCCGATCAGCAGATTACCTTCCAGCTGTATGGCGGTGGCAAGGTGATGCGCATCCAGCAGGAGATCGTACTCGGTATTGGTGGCGTACGCCTGATTCGTAAGCTGGGTCTGGAGCCAACCGTGTGGCATATCAACGAGGGTCATGCGGCGTTTATGGTTCTCGAACGCTGTCGCGAACAGGTGGAAAAAGGGCTGGATTTTAACAGTGCGCTGGAGCTGGTTGGGGCGGGTACGGTGTTTACCACGCATACCCCGGTGCCTGCCGGGCATGATATTTTTGATTACGATCAGATGAAGGAGTATTTCACTCCCTGCTGTAAGAATTTGAAGATCGAGTTTGATCAGTTTATGAAACTGGGTGACTCTCCGAATGGACACCAGCGTTTTAATATGACTGCGCTGGCGCTGCGTGGGTCGCGCTTTCATAATGGGGTGAGCCGTATTCATGGCGGCGTTTCTTCGCAGATGGAGTCGTATGTGTGGCCACAGATTCCACCCGATGAAAACCCGATTACCTATGTTACCAACGGGGTACACGTGCCGACCTTTCTGGCACGCGAATGGGTCAACCTGTTCGATATGCGGTATCGCGAATGGCGTAACCAGTTATTGAATCGCAGTTACTGGAAGTGTATCGACGATATTCCCGATCACCGTTTCTGGAGCCTGCGCCAGGAGCTGAAGACCCAGATGCTGGAAAATATTCTGCGCCTGACCGAACGCCGTTATAAGAAGAATCATGCCAACGATGCGCTCACGCGGCGCATCACGCAATACATTGGAACCCCTGAGCTGGATGTACTGGTGATGGGCTTTGCACGACGCTTTGCCACCTATAAGCGCGCGACCCTGATGTTCAAGGATAAAGACCGTCTGTCACGATTGTTGAACGATCCTGAACGTCCGGTCATTCTGGTGTTTGCGGGTAAGGCGCATCCGAATGATGAGCCCGGTCAGGACCTGATTCGGGCGATCCATAACTATGCGCATATGCCGGAGTTTCAGGGCCGTATAATCCTGCTGGAAGATTACAATATGTCGATGGCGCGCAGCCTGGTGACGGGTGTGGATGTGTGGATCAATACGCCAGAATACCCGCTCGAAGCGAGTGGAACCTCGGGTGAAAAAGCGGCCATCAATGGTGTGCTGAACCTGAGTGTGCTGGATGGCTGGTGGGGAGAAGCGTTTAACGGTCGCAACGGCTGGGGGATTTCACCGCATGGGGTCGGGGTTGATCCTGAGATCCGCGATCGCGAAGAGTCGAATGACCTGCTCGATATCATGGAGCATGAAATCATTCCTATCTTTTATAATCGCGGCAAACAGGGCTATTCAAAATACTGGGTGAAGCTGTCGAAGGGCTCGATGAAGTCCTGTATCCCGCGCTTTAATGCCTCACGCATGGTGATGGACTATGTGAAAAAACTCTATTCTCCAGCCAAAAAACAGAATCAGATTCTGTCGCAGAATAATGCTGAGCCTGCCAGAGAGCTGGCGGTGTGGAAGAAGAAGGTGAGAGATAACTGGCATCACATTCGGATGGAGCGAGTGTTTAATGAAAAGGACTTTATCAAGACGGGTGAATCCCTGAATATTCAGGTGAGTGCGTTTCTGAATGGCCTGTCATCGGATGATATCGTGCTGGAGTGCGTGGTGGGCCAGTATAATGAACAGAAAGATGAAATGAGCGGCTGTGAACATCACTTTTTCCATTACGACAAACAGGATAAGGATAACCATATTTTTTCACTGCAGTTGAAGCCATCCAACTCCGGCATGAATCATTATCGCATCCGTATGTATCCATACCATAAGTTGCTGAGCCATCCACTCGAAACCGGTTGTCTGATCTGGCTGTAATAGCCTGCCTTTAATCGTCATCTAAGGCCATCGGCGCAAAGCCGGTGGCGTTAGATTCAATCAGGATGACGTCCGTAAAGCCGAACCAGTTTGGCCAGGTCGGTGGCCAGACCCGGCCACACCTGTTTCCATTTGAAGCGCCATTGCCAGTTACCCTGCATAGTGCCGGGCGTGTTCATGCGATGGTTTGAGTCGAGTGATAACAGGTCCTGCATCGGCAGTATGGCGAGTTGCGCGACCGAAGACAGGGCCAGACGATTGAACGCCCACGGCATATCGAGCGCGCCGTTCGGGTTATGCCCCAGATATTCATGGCACTGTGTTTTCGCGACGATATCCAGACTTTGATACCAGCCGAGGGTGGTATCGTTGTCATGGGTGCCGGAGTAGACCACGCTGTTATGATGATGGTTGTGTGGCAGGTAGAGGTTGTCATTCTGAGCGTCGAAGGCAAACTGCAGAATCACCATGCCGGGCAGATTAAACTGATCACGTAGTGCTCGTACCGGGGCGGTAATCAGGCCCAGGTCTTCGGCAATCAGTGGCAGCTGATGGAAGTGATCGTGCAGGCGTTGCAATAATTTTTCGCCGGGAGACGGCTCCCAGTGTCCGTGCACCGCGCTTTCCGATGTAGCTGGAATATGCCAGCAGGCTTCCAGTCCTCTAAAATGGTCGAGGCGGATAAAATCAAACAGCTCTAGCTGGGTTTTGAAACGACTGATCCACCAGCTGAAACCCTGCGCCTGCATGTTGTCCCAGTTGAATAAGGGGTTGCCCCAGCGCTGACCCAGATCGGAAAAAGCATCCGGTGGCACACCGGCAACAAATTCGCAGTTGCCATTCGCATCCATCAGAAAATTGTCCTTACGCGACCATACGTCGGCACTATCCATCGATACGAAGATAGGCATGTCCCCGAACAGTTTGATGTCCAGTTTTTGCGCGTATTCACGTAATTCATGCCACTGGGTGAAAAACACAAACTGTATAAATTCGATGGTGGTAATCGCTTCTGCACAACGCTCGACAGCCTCAGCGAGTGCTGCCGGATCACGGCTTTTTATGGCTTCCGGCCAGTCCATCCAGGCGCTATTCTGATGCGCTTTTTTTAATACCATAAACAGCGCATAGTCCGGCAGCCAGTCGCTGTTCTGTTCGGTAAAGAGGTTAAACCTGGTGAGCCATTGTGCCGAGCCCTGAGCAAAGAAACGCCCGGCTGCCGTTTCCAGCAGGGTGTTTTTAGAGGAGCCGAGATAAAAATTATCCAGCTCACTTTGCTTCAGCCATTGGTTCTCAATCAACCAGTCGAGGTTGATGAGTTCCGGATTACCGGCATGCGCCGACAGGCATTGATAGGGCGAGCCGTCTTCGTGGGTCGGGCCGATCGGTAGCATCTGCCATACCGACAGGCCACTATCCGCCATGAAGTGCAGAAAATTGCGCGCTTCCTGTCCGATATCGCCCTGCTTGAAGGCGCCGGGAAGTGAGGTCGGATGTAATAGAACGCCAGCGCGGCGGTGATCCAGAATGGTTTCGGTTTGTGGCTGTCCGTTAGGTAATGTGGTCAAGGTTGATTAGTCCTGTTTGCCGGGCAGCATGACGCCGCCCTGACTGGATTGGCTGCCGCTGGAAAAACCATGCGACAGGTATTCGGGTGCTTCGTGATGTAAAAGGTGATACAGGTTGCACAGGTGCATGCGGAACTGTTGATCAAATGCTTTCACCGATTCGGCCGGGTTGTAGTCGCCAAACCACCAGAACCAGTCGGAACTTTCACAGGTGGCGAGCTGTTTTTTTGCGCGTTTGACTTCTTCTTTATCCAGCGTGTTATTCTCGATGACGCTGTCGAAGGCTTTTTTAGCATCGACCAGCATGTCCCAGGCCCGGTTTTTATCGCTGGAGCCGATCCAGGTTGAAAATGAGCCATACACCCAGCTGCCAGCTGCCAGATTACTGAGTTGTCGGGGTTCAGGGTTCTGGTCCAGGTAGTCGCTGTAGGTGGTCAGATTGAGCTGTGGATGGCTGGCCAGTCGCTGATACAGCGCAGTTAAAAAATGATAGCCATTTTCCGGGTAGTATTCCCAGGCGTTTTCCCCGTCCAGTATGATGGAAACAATGGGGGCAGGGTGATTCTGGCAGGCCTGAGCGATATGTTGCAGGGTTTCCAACAGATTGCCGACAGCATCGTCGGCATGCCAGTCCGAGAACTTGAAACCGATGCGGTCGGAAAGTTGATCGTCGCGAAAAAAACAGGTGGTCGTGGTGTCAGCCAGCTGGTATGCGGTATGGATACAGCCCTTATCGGTCAGCTTCGATTTGTGTAGCGAGTTGCGCAGGACGGTTTCGCCACTGGCAAGCCAGCGGAAACCGAACTCTGAACACTGCTTGACTGTTTCTTCGCTTACACTGCCTTCAGATGGCCAGCAGCCTGCAGGCTTGAAACCAAAGTTTTTTTCAAAGGTTTCGATGCCTTTCTTTAAATGCCAGGCACTCCGTTTGTGTCCACCCGGATAGCATTTTGCTTCCGGTAAGGGTGCTTCCGGCATGGCTTCTGAGGCGGAGTTAAAGTCCAGCAGCAGGGGCATGATAGGATGTGCAAACGGCGTCATGGATAACTCAATGCGTCCGGCTTCAGCCATAGCCTTGTAGCGTCCAATCACGCCTGACATCAGTTCATGAATCAGTTCAATCAATACGCGTCGATCATGAATGGTGTAAAAGCGTTCTTTTTTTATCAGCTCTTTTACGCGCTGATCTTTACGTTTTACGGTTTCACCGATCCAGGCCAGGTGATACCAGACCAGCAGATCGATCAGGAACTGGATGTCGTAATAACGAATACTTTTGGTGTCCAGCAGTATCGCCTTGGCCATGCCTTTCAATGTTTTGAACGCAGGATAGCGATGAATGATTCGGTCTTCATTGGCTCTCAGGCAATTCTTGATCAGGCCAATGCGGGTTTCCTTGTTGGCGGTAATCACCGGATCGGCCAGCGCGGCCAGCATCGGGTCGGTCAGGGCGCCACCATGATGCAGGTAGCTGTCCAGATGTTCGCTGTAATCGTTGATCTGCTCCAGCAATATCGGGGCAAAGTTGACAACCGCACGCGCGTCCGGATTATCTTCAATATGCGCCACCATATCGACATAATCCTTGATGGTATGTAGATATGTCCAGGGCAGACTGTACTGGCCATTGCGCAAGTCCCTGTATTCGGGCTGGTGCATGTGCCAGTAGAGGACGACATTGAGTTTAGGATTAGCGGTTGGTTTCAGTGGAATAGTCTGTTCAGTTAACATGATGGATGAATTGCCCGAGCATTTCTGGAGTGACCAAAACTATACCATTGGGCGAAACAAAGAAACGCTTTTTGTCTTCTTCAGCGTTAATCCCTATGCTGGTGCCATCCGGGATTTTACAGCCTCGATCGATGATGGCATGGGTAATGTTACAGCTTTTGCCAATCACCACTTCCGGTAGTACTACGGTTGAATCTACCACGCTGTAGTCATCCACACAGACATTCGAAAAAAGCAGTGAGTGACGAATCTTGGCACCGGAAATGATGCAGCCACCGGACACCAGGGAATCGATCGCGACGCCACGCCGGTCATCTTCATCGAAGATAAATTTGGCTGGGGGTAACTGCTCCTGATAGGTCCAGATGGGCCAGTCTTTATCGTATAGATTGAGCTGTGGTGTAACCCCGATCAACTCCAGGTTGGCTTCCCAGAAAGCATCCACGGTACCGACATCACGCCAGTAGGATTGCTTGCCACTTTTTTGCACATCGCGGAAAGGATAGGCAAATACACGGTATTTATTAATCGAGGCCGGAATTATGTCCTTGCCAAAGTCATGGCTGGAGCCAGGCGTATCATGATCGCGGATTAACTGCTCAAACAAAAAGCCGGTGTTAAAAACATAGATACCCATCGAGCATAAAGAGGTGTTTTCACTGCCAGGTAAAATGTCGGGATTCTCGGGTTTTTCGGCAAAGCTGAGTATTCGGTTACTGGTATCGACACCCATTACGCCATATTCTCTTGCCTGATCAACCGGAACCTCAATGCAGCCAACCGTGATGTCGGCTTCATTCTCGACATGGTGGGCCAGCATAGCGCCATAATCCATTTTATAGATATGATCACCGGCCAGTATCAGTACATGCTTCGGTTTGTGCAGGCGTATAATATCCAGATTCTGGAAAATTGAATCCGCTGTGCCGGTGTACCAGGATTCTTCCACGCGTTGTTGCGCTGGCAGTAATTCGACAAACTCATCGAACTCACCACGAAACATACCCCAGCCACGCTGTATGTGCTGTATCAGTGAATGCGCTTTATACTGGGTCAGTACGCCGATTCGACGAATGCCGGAATTTACGCAGTTAGAAAGAGGGAAGTCGATAATGCGAAATTTCCCGCCAAACGGAACAGCCGGTTTAGTACGCCATGCGGTGAGGTCTTTAAGTCTGGAGCCACGGCCACCAGCCATGATTAAAGCCAGCGTATTACGCGTCAGGTTACTAATATAGCGGGGGGAATTCTCATTACTCATTAAACTATCCTGTCAGGAATGACTCATGTTTTAATGGTATTGTAAAATAAAGTTTAAATAATTGCTCTGGATCATGATGTGTTTATTTATCATAGTTCAGAATGTTCTGGTAAATTAAACATTTAAATCTTCAGGTGATCGACATCAAAAAGCAGCCCATACAATTTAATTCCGATCAGAGTAAAATCATGGCCGCAACTCACCATGATCCCTTTTCCTATTTAGGTCTGCACCGCGATGGTGATAAAGCTTGCCTGCGTTTGTATGCACCCAATAGCAAAAAGATATTTTTTGGAAAATCGAAAAAGCCAGTCGAGCGTCAGAGCGGTTCTGATTTTTTTGAGTGGACGGGATCTTCGGATGCGATTGGTGACCATGAAAAAATCACCCGTATTGATAATCTGAATCAATCGATAGATTTTTTTGATCCTTACAGCTTTGCGGTGCAGATTGAAGATTTCGATCTTTACCTGTTTGGGGAAGGGCGGCACTGGAACATTTACCGCGTTCTGGGAGCGCATAGCAAGGTCGTCGATGGCGTAGCCGGGGTACTGTTTGCGACCTGGGCTCCAAATGCTGAAAGAGTCAGTGTTACCGGTGATTTTAATCAGTGGGATGGTCGCATCCATCCGATGAGAAACCTGGGAGCGAGCGGGGTCTGGGAGTTATTTATTCCTGGTATACAACAGGGCAATCTGTATAAATTCGAGATCCGTAATCGTGCCACCGGCCAGGTTATGAGCAAGATAGATCCGTATGCCTCCGGTTATGAATATCGCCCAAGTACGGCTTCCATCATTGCCCAGGAACAGGCCTATGACTGGGGTGACCTTTACTGGATGGCGGCGCGTGAAAGTGCGGACTGGCTGCATCAACCGATGTCGATTTATGAAGTGCATCTGGGTTCCTGGCAACGCGATGATGAGGGTGGTTTTTTAAACTATCGAATACTGGCAGATCGTCTGGTTGAATATCTCAGGAAAACAGGTTTTACCCATATTGAACTGTTACCCATCACTGAGCATCCATTCGATGATTCCTGGGGATATCAATGCACCGGCTATTTTGCCCCGACCAGCCGACTTGGCAGTCCTGATGACTTCCGTTACTTTGTGGATACCCTGCATCAGGCTGGCATCGGCGTTATTCTGGACTGGGTACCGGCTCACTTTCCTAAAGATGCTCATGCTCTGGCACATTTTGATGGCAGCGCCCTGTATGAACATGAAGACCCACGCAAAGGTGAGCACCCTGACTGGGGTACGCTGATTTATAATTTTGGTCGTAACGAGGTGAGTAACTTCCTGTTATCCAGCGCTCTATTCTGGCTGGAAGAGTTTCATCTGGACGGCCTGAGAGTGGACGCTGTGGCTTCCATGATTTATCTGGATTACTCCAGAGAAAATCAGAACTGGGTGCCGAATATCCATGGTGGCAATGAAAATCTTGAAGCCATTGCCTTTCTGCGCCAGCTCAACTCGGTGACCCATAGCGAGTACCCTGGAACCATGGTTATCGCCGAAGAGTCAACGGCCTGGCCTCAGGTTACACGTCCGGTGAATCTGGGTGGCCTGGGTTTTTCCATGAAATGGAACATGGGATGGATGCATGACACCCTGAATTACATGCAGAGAGATCCGGTCTATCGCCATTATCATCATAATCAACTGACGTTTGGCCTGTTGTATCTGTTTACCGAGAATTTTGTGCTGTCCTTTTCGCACGATGAAGTGGTGCATGGCAAGGGTTCGATGATCAATAAAATGCCGGGCGATGACTGGCAGCGATACGCGAATCTAAGGCTGCTGTATACCTATATGTATACCTATCCCGGTAAGAAGCTTGTTTTTATGGGGTCAGAGTTCGCGCAGACCAGTGAGTGGAACCATCATAAGCAGCTGGACTGGAATTTGCTGGAGTATGCACCGCATTTTACCATGCAGAACCTGGTGAGTGATCTGAATCATCTGTATACCGCCGAGTCAGCTCTGCATCGCTTTGATTTTGAGCCGCAGGGTTTTGAATGGATTGAGTGTAATGACTCCGATCAGTCGGTTTTGTCGTATCTACGGCGCAGTGAAAATGAGCTGATTATTGTGCTGCTAAACTTCACCCCGATTCCACGCAGTGGATACCGTGTAGGGGTTCCACAGGCGGGTACTTATCAGGAGATACTGAACTCGGATTCGAGCTATTACAATGGTTCAAACATGGGCAATCATCAGTTCATCAATAGCGAAGAGAAGAGCTGGATGGGGCGTCCCTGTTCGCTGATGTTAACCCTGCCTCCTTTGGCTGGACTGATATTAAAATATGTTGCGAAATGAATGTCCTGTTTGTCACTAGTGAAGTCTATCCACTGATAAAAACGGGTGGGCTGGCGGATGTGTCCGCTAGTTTGCCGCGCGCCCTGCTGCAACAGAATCAGGATGTGCGCATCCTGGTGCCTGCCTATCAGTCATTGCTGGCAAAGCTTGATAAAGTGCGCGAGATTGCGCAAACCCAGCACTATGGCTATACGGTACGAATATTACAGACCACGTTGCCATCCACCCGGGTTAAGGTTCTACTGGTAGACTGCCCGGCGCTGTTTGATCGCCCGGGTAATCCCTATCTCGATTCTACTGGTGTTGAATGGCATGACAATGCGTTACGTTTTGCACTGTTGTGTCAGGTCGCGGTCGATGTCGCGCTGAATCGTCTTGCGTTTGACTGGGCGGTTGATGTGGTGCACTGCAATGACTGGCAAAGCGCTCTGGTGCCGGCATTACTGAGTCGCTTTGAGCAGCGTCCGGCGACGGTTTTTACTATTCACAACTTGGCCTATCAGGGCCTGTATCCGAAGCAGACCTTCATCAATCTGGGTTTACCGGCCGAGCTATGGACGATGCATGGCGTTGAATACCATGATTATTTCTCCTTTATCAAGGGTGGCCTGAACTACGCTGACCGATTGAATACGGTGAGTCCGCAGTATGCGGCTGAGATTCAGACGGAGCAGTTTGGTTTTGGTCTACAGGATCTGTTGTTGCATCGATCCAGCGAGTTAAGTGGAATTTTGAATGGGATTGATACCGAGGTGTGGAATCCGGGGCGGGATACGTATCTGCATCAGAAATACAACACACGCAGTCTGGATAAAAAAGTTTTGAACAAGCTGGCGCTGCAAAAACAGTTCGCGCTGACTGAGGATAGTGAAGTTCCGCTGATCGGCCTGATCAGCCGCCTGGTGGAACAGAAAGGGCTGGATCTGATACTCGACAGTATGCCCGAGTTACTCAAAATGCCGTTGCAGCTGATATTTTTGGGCAGCGGTGAAGCGCTGTATCAGGCCGAGCTGAAAAAACTGGCGCTGGCGCATCCAGATTCGGTTGCCGTGCATATCGGTTATGATGAAGCCTTGTCACATCAGATGGAGGCCGCCTGCGATCTTTACCTGATGCCATCACTGTTTGAACCCTGTGGACTGAATCAGTTATACAGCCTGCGCTATGGCACCATTCCACTGGTCACTGCGGTTGGTGGTCTGGCCGATTCGGTGGTTTCATATACCGACGAGAGTCGTGCAAACCATACCGCAACCGGCTTTGTGCTGAACTCAGCGAGTGCCGCTAGTCTGGTCGAAGCGGTCGCTCTGGCGCTGGAAGTGTATGCGCAAAAAGAAACCTGGAGACAGCTGCAGCTGAACGCGATGCAACAGGATTTTTCCTGGCAGGCGAGTTCGCAGGAGTATCTCAGGCTGTATCAGCAGGCGGTACTGGATACTGAATAGCTATCCAGCAGAAAGCAGTTGTGGCATAAACAGGGAGGCCAGGCTAAGCACCAGAAAAAAGCCTGCCATATCGGTCACGGTGGTGAGTAGCGGGCCGGAGGCCACTGCCGGGTCTACCCCGAAACCTTTCAGGATCAATGGAACCGTGCCCCCGATTGAAACGGCTATCAGAGTGTTGACTGAGAGCGCCAGTCCAATCACCAGTCCGAGATAGGCGTTGCCTTTCCAGGCCCAGGCCACAAGTCCGATCAGTATGCCAAGCACGATGCCGTTGATGATGCCAACGCTGAATTCTTTTCTTAACACATGAAACAGGTCAGTCGGGCGGGTTAAACCGAGTGCCAGCTCGCGCATACTAACCCCGACGGCCTGATTACCTGAGCAGCCACTCATGTCCGAAACCATCGGTAGAAATACCGCGATTGCAATCACTGCGGCCAGTGTTTCTTCGTACGCCGAGATCACGCTGGCGGCGATTATGTTGAGTACGATATTGGAGGACAGCCAGGCCAGTCTTCTTCTGGAGCGCAACCAGGTGGGCATCGAGCGTAATTCATCGGCCACCTGTTGACGTGAACGACCTTCCTGTTCAACCCGTTCCAGTTCTGCCTCAGCAACCGAGAGTCTGGATACGAAGCCGAGCAGTATGCCGGCTTTATCGACTACTGGCGCGCCCAGAAAGGCTTCATGCTCATCAAAAAACTGTTCCAGCTCATCCTGTGTCATTTCTGGTGTGACACTCAATGGTGTAACCATAATGCTACTGATCGGAGTGGCGCGTTTGTTGCGCAGCAGGTTTCTGAGCGAGATAACCCCCAGCAGTTTATCGGCGTGGTCGACGACATAGGGATGCTGGCCGCGATGGCGGTCAAACTCATCATCGGTTGAGATCATTCGTTTCAGTACGGTGCCAACGGTATCATCGATATGGAAGGCAAAGGCATCCAGTTCCATCAGGCCACCGGCGGTGTCTGCATCGTACTGGGACAGATTGCGCACGTCTTCGACATTTTCCGGAGCCATCTCGGATAGCAGCGCTTCGGCACTTTCCGGTTCCATCTCCTGCACAATATCGGCCTGCATGTCGGAATTCAGTTCCTCCATGATTCTGGCCGCGACGATCGAGTCGAGTCCTTCGATCATCGCGACGGCCATTTCAGCCGGTGCTTCTTCGATCAGTTCGGCGGCCGCTTCCGGTGTCAGCAGGGTTAACAACTGGTCACGATCATCCACATGCAACAGTGACATCTGACGCAGCGCTTCCTGGCTGGTCATGTTTTCTACCAGTTGCGCGATGCGACTTTCATCTGCAGATTCGAGTGCAGTTTCCAGCCTTTCTAGAGGAATCTCTGCGTTATTATTCTCTGGATCATCATTCATCGTTAACGTCTTCCTGTTTATCGGCTTTCGAAAGCTGGTTCGTGGGGCATTATCAGGCTGTTGTAGTAAAAAACGCTTTTGTTCAGGTTTTTTGGTGAAGGGTATTCGGACAATCTAATCAAACATCGCCTAATCCATTTTCTTGTGGCGGGAAACATGTAATGTTTCCCTGTTATATCCCTGACAATCGCCGGATGAAAAAGGTTACAACAGCGGGGTCAATTAAATTTCGCAGATTGCGCTAAGTTACCCAAGCTGATCCGTTCTGCTTTTAGCTATTTGGGTATGGAATCGTCACTCAGTGCATGGCAGTTCAGGCAATAGGCTGAAACGGATCCGGCCAGATAATAATTCGGAGTTTCCTGCTCCAGTCCGATGCGTGCATTGACGATGTTCTGTCGAAACTGATCGATATTAAACGACACGATATTGTGATTGGAACTGAGGGTTTGAGTGCCCAGGTCAAGGCTCAGGCTTTCCATTTTATCCAGAATCGAGATCGCATTCTGACGCTGCTCAGGGGTGACCGAAGCGGTGTCGCGCAAACTGTTATCCAGTAAGGTCGTATACCAGGCAAACTGATGCATCGTGCCCTGCAATTTCTGTTTTGAAATATAGTTAAAGTCGGGTGGATAGGTGACTTTTCTAACCGTTTCCAGAACCCCGGAACTACAGGCTGCGAGGGTCAGCGACAGCGTGAATAACAAGCTAAGGTAGTGCAGTTTAATGTTCATGAGTGGGTCTCTTCCGGTGCCGCAATGTGCTTCATTATAACGCCATTTCAGGCACTAATCATTACTGCTTTGCGGTGGATTAAAATAGAATGCCGGGGCGGATAATCAGCCGGGTCTGATCGCCATTATCGAGTGAGCCGCTGTATTTATCGATGGTCTGATTGATACCCAGACCCAGGGTGTAGATGACCTGTTGTTTCGGCCAGCGTTTTTCAACAAACAGTTTTTTCTGCACGGTGGCTGAGTTTTCGCGGGAAAAGTCGATGCGGAAGTCTATCCCGGTATTTTCCAGAAACTTGTAGCTCTGCAATTCGCTATTGAACAGTTCGCGCCTTATACCGAAATAACTGACATCCTCAATTTCCGGATTGGCGTGCATTTTAACCCCGAAACGAAAGCTCCAGCTGTGGTAAACCGGTCCGATGCGGCGGTCACCTTTCAGCTTCCATTCGATTTCATACCACTGATCATTGATCAGGGTATTCTGCTTGATGTGCTGATCACCGAAGCTGATGACAAACCCGGAGTAACCCTTGTTGATGGCCTCGGGCTTTTCTTCGTCCGGCAGCTTAAAGCGGATGACATTACCCACAAACAGAGAGATCGCATAGGGTTCTTCGAAGCCTTCGGTGAGTGCCTCGACCAGGTTTAGGTCCTGGCTGACCTGCGCCTGATCATACACGTTCTGCTGCTCTTTCTTCAGCCAGGCACCGAGCACGGGTAGCGGGTTGATACTCGCTTCAAACAGGAAAAAGCGTGGGGTAAAGAGATCTTTGAGCAGGGTCAGGTATATTTTTTCTTCCAGCTTCAGCTCGACCGTACTGATTTCTTTTTCGGTCAGGGGGACGTATACACCTACGTTGCTATAGTAAGGGTCCAGTTCGACTTCGACAGAAACTTCTGCCTGGACGGCGAGTGAAGTTAACAGTAACAGAGTAAGCAGAACAAGACGCATGGGGACTGTTTAAAATTCTCTAAATGAACTAATCATAGCTTTTTGTCAGCAAAATACTGTGAAGACGGTTAAATTAATGCTGAACTTTGATCGATTAGCGCCAGTTTCTGATCCCTGGATAACGCTTTGATGGCCATTTCCCGTTTGCTGGCTTCACTTCGATTGTTCGCGGCTTCACGGTAAACCAGCGTGACCGGTTGCCGGCTACGGGTAAATCGGGCACCACATTTATTGCTGTTGCCATTGTGTTCCTCGACGCGCCGCTCCACATCGGTGGTGATCCCGGTATACAGGCTGTCATCAGAGCAGCGTAATATGTATACCGCCCAGTTCATTGCGGGCTTAAAGGCGGTTCGTTGAGCAGAGAAAACTGTTCACGTAACTCGAGGATATGCTGTTCCCAGTAGCGTTCTGTATTGAACCACGGAAAGCTGTGTGGAAAGGCGGGGTCCTGCCAACGGCGTGCCAGCCAGGCACTGTAATGCATGATGCGTAAGGTGCGGAAAACTTCGATCAGTTGCAGTTCGCGCAGGTCAAAATCGTTAAACTCAAAATAACCATCGAGTACCTTATTCAGCTGAATGGACTGCTGTTCACGGCTGCCGGATAGCAGCATCCAGATATCCTGTACCGCTGGCGCCATACGCGCATCATCGAAGTCGACAAAGTTTGGGCGCTCATCGCGCCACAGCATATTGCCGGCATGGCAGTCACCATGTACGCGGATACTACGCACCGTTCCAGCGCGTTTTATCGATTGTTCGAGCGCATTGAGTACATCCGCAGCGAGACTGGCATACGCGGTTTTAAGCCCAGACGGTATAAAGTGCTGACTGATGAACTGTGCGCTGTCATAGCCATAGTTCTGGATATTGATAGAGGGTCGATGCTGAAACTTTGCTCTGGCACCGATCAGATGCATTCTACCGAGCAGGCGACCGAGAATGGAAAGATTATTCTGATGATCGAGTTCGGGGGCATGTCCACCCTTGCGTTGAAACAGTGAAAAGCGAAAGTTCTGGTAATGGTGCAGGCTGTCGCCAGCATTATTTTTTAACGGGGTAACAATTGGCAGTTCCTGTTGCTCCAGCTCATAGCTAAAGTCGTGCTCTTCCAGAATCTGCGCGTCACTCCAGCGGTCCGGGCGGTAAAATTTGGCAATGATGGGTTCCGCATCTTCGATGCCGACCTGATAAACCCGGTTCTCATAGCTGTTCAACGCCAGATTACGGCCGTCGCACAGATAGCCCTCGGTTTCTATGGCCTGCATGATGAAATCAGGGGTGAGCGTTACAAACGGGTGTGGACTCGACATCGATGTGGTTTCAGTGAGGTGACAGTTTATTGAGTTCTTCCAGAATGGAATCGACCAGCTGGCGTCCCTGTATACCCATGCCCCGGCTCAGTATTTTCGGGTCACGTTCACCGTTGATCATCTTGCGAATGATACCGCCCAGATTTTTCATGTCGCCGCCGGCCTGGGACATCTGTTCGGCCATCTGGCTGATCACTTCGAGCGCCTGTGGATTGCCCGATGAAGCCTGATGTACCATCTGCGCCAGACCCGGTGCAGCCATGCTGGCATCGGCAGTTTTATTTGGATCGGGCAGGGTTGACGGATTCTGCAGCCCCTGCAGGATGGCCGCTGCAATGGTGCTGTCTTCTTCGTCCAGCCCGCGCAACAGTTTTACATCACGCTCGCCGCGTATGATGCGGCGAATCACAGCAACCAGATCGCCCCAGCCATTTTTGACACTGGCCTGCAAAATTTGCTCGGTCTGTGGCATCAACTGTGGGTTGGCAATACTCTGTACCACCTGCACGATGACGCCGGCATGGGCCTGGATAATCTGCTGTTTGCGATCGATCATGCGGGCACCCTATAGCGCTCTGATTTTATCCGCCTGTGCCTGCAGGCTGCTGAGGGCGGATTCGGCTTCTGCCAGCTTTTCGCGTTCCTTGTTGATCACCGCCTGCGGTGCTTTGTCGACAAAATTGGCATTCCCCAGTTTACCTTTAATGCGTTCCGCTTCGGCCTGTAGTTTGGCCATGTTCTTATCCAGACGTGTCAGTTCCGCTTCCTTGTCGATCAGGCCCGCGAGTGGAATCAGCAGGTTCATATCGCCGACCAGAGCGGTAGCGGACTCGGCAGCTATTTCAGCGGAGGTCAACCAGGTGACCGATTCCAGCCTGGCGAGCGCGGTGAGCAGGGTCAGGTTGCGCTGGATGCGTTGCTGATCCAGCTCGGCGCCGTTCTGACACAATACCGGCAGGGGCTTACCCGGTTTGATGTCCATTTCCGAGCGAATCTGGCGGATTCCCATGATGAAGCTTTTTACCCAGTTCAGTTCTTCGCTGGCGGCACGGTCGATCAGCTCCTGATTGGCGAGCGGATAGGGCTGCAGCATGATGGTGTCGCCCTGAATGCCGGCCAGCGGGGACACTTTCTGCCACAGCTCTTCGGTGATGTAAGGCATGATCGGGTGCAGCAGGCGTAAAATGGCTTCGAGTACCCGTACCAGGGTCTGGCGCGCTGCGCGCTTCTGTTCTGCGCTAGAATGATCGGAATAGATTACCGGTTTGGATAGCTCGATATACCAGTCACAGTAATCGTTCCACACAAACTCATACAGCTCGCGCGAGACCAGGTCGAAACGATAACTTTCGATGTGGCGTGCGACTTCGTCGGCAACCTGTTGCAGGCGCGAAATGATCCAGCGATCGGCCAGTGACAACTCGACGGCTTCATTGTTGAGTCCGGTATCTTCTGTTTCGGTGTTCTGCAGCACGTAACGAGTGGCGTTCCAGATTTTATTGCAGAAGTTGCGATAGCCATCGATGCGGCCCATGTCGAATTTTACGTCGCGTCCGGTTGAGGCGAGGGCGGTATAGGTGAAGCGCAATGCATCGGTACCATAGCTCTGGATACCATCGGGAAATTCCTTGCGCGTCTGTTTTTCGATCTTTGCCGCCAGTTGCGGCTGCATCATACCGCTGGTGCGTTTACTCACCAGTGTTTCGAGGTCGATGCCATCGATCAGGTCGATCGGGTCCAGCACGTTGCCTTTCGATTTGGACATTTTATGGCCCTGCGAATCACGCACCAGCCCATGCACGTAAACCTGTTCAAACGGCACCTGGCCATCCATGAACTTGAGGCCGAACATGATCATGCGCGCGACCCAGAAAAAGATGATGTCGAAACCGGTGACCAGCACCTGGGTCGGGTAAAAGTCCTGCAGGCGTTGTGTCTGCTGCGGCCAGCCGAGTGTCGAAAAGGGCCACAGTGCGGACGAAAACCAGGTGTCGAGTACGTCTTCATCCTGTGTTAGCTGGACCTCGGCAGGAATGTTATGACGAGCGCGGATTTCTGCTTCGTTGCGTCCGACGTAGAGGTTTTTGTCCTTGTCGTACCAGGCCGGGATGCGGTGTCCCCACCAGATTTGACGGCTGATACACCAGTCCTGGATATTGTTCATCCATTCAAAGTAGGTGTTCTTTGCATTTTCCGGAATGAATTTGATGCGACCGGATTCGACTGCTTCGATTGCCGGGCGCGCCAGGGTTTCGGTTTTTACGTACCATTGATCGGTCAGAAAGGGTTCAATCACGGTACCTGAGCGATCACCGCGCGGCACCATCAGTTTATGCGGATCGATCTTTTCCAGCAGGCCCTGAGCCTCCAGATCGGCAACGATCAGTTTGCGCGCTTCGTAACGATCCAGCCCGACATAACGCGAGGCCAGCAGTTCGCCCTCCTCGGGTAAGTTCTGGCGTATCGAGGCATCGATGGTAAAGATATTGATCAGGCCACCATGTGGTTGATTGAGTATCGCCGTTTCCTGATTGTGCCGGGTCCATACTTCGTAGTCGTTAAAGTCATGCGCCGGGGTGATCTTGACACAGCCGGTGCCAAACTCGGGGTCCACATGTTCGTCGATTATGATCGGAATCTGACGACCGCTAAGTGGTAGTTCTACGGTCTGTCCGACCAGATGGATATAGCGTTCATCGCCCGCGCTGACCGCAATCGCACAGTCGCCCAGCATGGTTTCCGGGCGAGTGGTGGCAACCACCAGATGGCCTTCCCCGTTGGTGAGCGGGTAACGCATGTGCCACATGCTGCCGTTCTCTTCTTCCGAGATCACTTCCAGATCCGAGATGGCGGTATGAAAGCGGGTGTCCCAGTTAACCAGGCGCTTACCACGATAGATCAGGCCTTCTTCGTACAGGCGCACAAACACTTCCTGCACCGCATCGGACAGACCATCATCCATGGTGAAGCGCTCGTGTTCCCAGTCCAGCGAAGAGCCAAGCCGGCGTAACTGGGAGGTGATATGACCGCCGGACTGTTTTTTCCAGTGCCAGATACGTTCGATCAGTTTTTCACGTCCGAGATTATGGCGTGACTGACCTTCGGCTTCGAGTTGTCGCTCCACCACCATCTGGGTGGCGATACCCGCATGATCGGTGCCGGGCTGCCATAGTGTTTTATCCCCGCTCATGCGGTGGTAGCGAATCAGCGTATCCATGATCGCATTGTTAAAGCCATGCCCCATGTGCAGACTACCGGTGACATTCGGTGGCGGGATCATGATGCAATAGCTTTTGGCCTGGGTCTGATCGGCAGGGTTTGCGTTGGGGGCGAAATAACCTTTCTGTTCCCAGTGTTGATACCAGTTTTGCTCAATTGCGTGGGGGTCGTAGGTTTTTTCCATGGCGCATCGTTAACAGTTAATTTAAAGCTCGGGATTATACATGCAGGATCGGGCTTTTGTCAGATTGTATGCGCCCAACTGGCAGCCTTTGTTGCTGGATATGGAGCCTGAACGGACGCTGATTTTTCATGCCGATGTCATGGAAGCTTGCTATTATGCTGTGATTATTCTTGTTTCAGGGTTCATACAATGAGTTCTTCTATTCTTGCCCATGTTGCTGAGCAACGTGAGGTTTTAAAATCTCTACTATCCGACAATATGTTTGAACTGGCACAGCAATGCGCCGGCCTGATGCAGCAACCGCATGAACTGGATAGCCTGTTGCAGTCTCATCTGAAAGATTTAACTTATTGCAAACATCTGTTTGTGCTGGATCACAAGGCCTATCAGTTGACCGCGACAGTGGCCAGAGATCGATTGCTGGAAACGGAGCGCGGGCGAGACCGGGTGGCTCGTCCGTATATGCAAAGTGCATTAACCGGTAATCAGTTTTACCTGTCCGAAGCCTATATCAGTAAAAACCGTAAACGCCCCTCATTAACTTCAGTGCAGACGATTACCAATGCTGATGGTCGGGCCATTGGCTATCTGGGGGCAGATTTTGATCTGCGCGAACTGCCGTTGACGGCGAAACTGAATCTGACCAAGCAGGGCTGGTTGCAGATGAAGGGCGATCCCGCCATTCGCGGTGGATTATTTGCGCAAAAGCGTACCGAAAGTGCGATGGACACCAAGATTGATGATGTATTGAATCTGATGAAGGAACTCATGATTGCGCATGGTGTATTTCATGCCAAATTTCACTTTTCCAGCAGCCGCGCCACGATCTGGCTGGTCGATAACCCTTACGATTATCAGATCCTGAATAACGATGAATTGAGCGATGCAGATCTGTGCCTGGCATTTCCGCAGCGTGATTATTTTGAACGGGCCAAAGTACCTAAAAATAAAATCGGTGACGTCTTCGCGCAGTTTAAAAAATTACGCTTTGCCGATGAAAATATCTATCTGCGCTCTGCCTCACTGAATATCGTGAATCAGAAAGTCGGGCTCAATTTCTCCTGTGATGGTTCACATTATGTGAACTACGATGAATTTCTGGAAAAGGACAACAGTTTCTGGTTCGGAGTGAAATAGCGGTCTGAATAAGCATAGTAATCGCGAGAAAGTCTTATGCCTGAATCGATTGGCCCCTTATTGAGACAGCGCTGGCAAAGGCTGAGTGCACTGCCTTTCGGTCGCTGGTTGTTCAGTCGGATGGTCGGTTTTTTTGCGCCTTATTCGGGCAGCATCGGTGCTAATGTGGTATCCCTGCAACTGGGACACGGAGTCGTGACGCTGCAGGAACGACGTAAGGTTAGCAACCATCTGCACTCGGTGCATGCGATTGCGCTGGTTAATCTGGCTGAAATGGTGACAGGGTTAACCCTGCTTAATAGTTTACCAGATGAGACGCGTGCAATCCTGAGTGCTATTCAGATGTTCTATCATAAAAAAGCACGCGGTTTACTGACCGCGAGCTGTCACTGTGTAATTCCGCTGGATAACCACGAGCAGATACTCGAAATTTCAGCGGATATTAAAGATGAGCATGGGGACGTGGTCGCCACGGCGGTTGCCAGCTGGCTGATCGGGCCGGAAAAAAGTGCAGCTGATATGATCAGCCCGCAATAGGGCTCAGCCCGTTTTTTTGTGTAACAGTTGAATGATTTCTGTATACGCATGATCCATATGTTTCACCAGTATCATGCGAATCTCTTCTTCGTTGATGATGCAGGGCTGCTCATGCGCCGGCTCTTCCTGCTCGATTACCAGATCTGAATCAGCATCCCTGGAGGGTGCTTCTTTTTCGGCCGGCTTGTCCAGATGACCACGATACAGCAGGTCATTCAGCAGCGGGATTTTTGATTCGTCGTTCATAGCTTGTGATGCTGTAGTGGATACCCACGGTCTTTATAGTAGCTGTAATGCGAGCGAGCGGTCGTTTTGTTTTCGTTGGTCACCAGTTCGATGACACGCTCAAACTGCGCGAAATAGAGTGGGATCTGATCGTTCAGATTGATCAGCAACTGCCTGTCACCACGAGGGTCAGCCTCATGATTGAGCAGTATCGGTGTCAATAACCCTTCCTGTTCCTGCTGGTCATGCGGTAGAAAACTTTCTTCTTCGCTAGTCCACAGCAAGCGGTCGAGGCGATCCGTATGTTGCTGACTGGCCGTCAGCAACAGAACCTTCTGCTGACCTTGATAGGCTTTATGGCATAGTTTGCAAACCAGGCTATCGGCCGTGTGTGCAGACTCGGTGATTTCATAAAAATCGATTCTGGTCATGGATACGGGTATCGTTGCTACTCAGGGTTATGGATTAATCCGGTCCAGTATATATTGTGTCAGTAGCGGAACCGGTCTGCCTGTGGAACCTTTATTTTCACCGCTAATCCAGGCGGTTCCTGCAATATCCAGGTGTGCCCATTTGTATTTTTTGGTGAAATTGGCCAGAAAGCAGGCTGCAGTGATGGCACCACCGTCACGTCCGCCGATGTTGGCCAGATCGGCGAAGTTACTTTTCAGCTGTTCCTGATATTCTTCCCACAACGGCAGCTCCCATAATTTATCTTCTATCTTCTTGCCGGATCCGATTAGATCATTCACCAGTGGACTGTGATTGCCGAGTACCGCGGAAGGGTGGCGACCCAGCGCAATAATGCAGGCTCCGGTCAGGGTGGCGATATCGATGACTACGTCGGGATCGAATTTTTCGGCATAGGTGAGTGCATCACACAGGATCAGTCGCCCTTCGGCATCGGTATTCAGAATCTCGATGCTAAGACCGGACATGCTGGTGACGATATCGCCTGGTTTGGTGGCCATGCCATCGGGTAGATTTTCGGTGGCCGGGATAATGCCGACAACATTGATCGGCAGTTGCATTTCGGCCACGGCTGATAGCGTGCCAAGTACCGCAGCGGCACCACACATGTCGTATTTCATTTCATCCATGGCAGCGCCGGGCTTGATCGAGATCCCGCCCGAATCGAAGGTGACGCCTTTGCCCACCAGAACAATCGGTTTTTGATCGGCCGGGCCACCATGGTATTCCATGCTGATCAGTTTTGGTGGCTGCCGGCTGCCGGCAGCGACCGATAACAGCGAACCCATTTCAAGTTTTTTCATATCCGACTCTTCCAGAATCACCACGCTGATGCTGGGGAAAGTTTTACCCAGACGTATGGCCTGTTCTGCCAGATAGGTCGGGGTACAGATATTACCCGGCAGATTACCCAGATCCTTGGCCAGACTGACCCCGGAGCTGATGGCGATGCCCTGCTGGATCGCCTGCTCACCCTTGTTCAGGTCGCGCCGACTGGGCACGTTCATGACCAGTTTACGAATGCCGCGCGGGGCTTCATTTTTTTTACTTTTTAACTGGTCGAAGTTGTAACGGTTTTTTTCCATGCGCATCACGGTCTGGATGATTTTCCAGTGAATATCGCGCCCCTTGATATTGATGTCGGTGAGATAGGAGTAAGCTTCCATTGCACCGATATTCTCCAGCGCTTTGGACAGGCTATCGAGCACTTTAAGATAACTCTGTTCGTTGAGGTCCTTTTCCTTGCCGCAGCCGACCAGTAGAACCCGGTCTGCCAGCGTGCCGGCCACATTGTGTAACACCCGGGTTTGTCCAAGCCGACCATCCATATCACCACGCCGGATAATGGTAGATAGAAAGCCATCGCTCATTTTATCGATCAGTTTTCCGGCACGCGATAATTTCCGTGGTTGCGAAACGCCGATAATCAGGCATGCCGTACGTTGTTTTTCTGGATTACCGCTTTTTACATTAAATTCCATCGATACTTACCCTATAGATTTTCAGGTGAACAATTTTGAGTGATCAACATTAACGAACGCAGAGCCATGATAAAATCAGCAGGCTATTCGATAATAAAATGGTATAAGATACGTCAACTTAGAATAAACAACCAGTGTGATTTCGCTTTGTTTCCTGTCTTTTACCTGTTCTTAACCTCATTCCACTAGAATTCTCAGATGATTAGCATCGTTCAGCGTTACTTAATTTTCGAAATACTGAAAAACAGTGCGGCTACTATCCTGATTTTGTTCATTATTTTAATGAGTAACACGCTCGGCAGGGTGTTATCCGATGTATCGGATGGCGAAATCCCGGTAGATGCACTTTTCCCGGTATTTCTGGGGCAGTCCATTCAGGTGCTTTCGTTATTGATGCCATTCGGATTTTTTCTGGGCGTGGTGTTTGCGTTTGGTCGTCTGTATAAGGATCATGAACTGGTGGTACTGCATGCCTGTGGCTATGGTTATCGACAGTTATATCAGGTGCTGTTTCTGGCGATGTTTCCGGTTTTCCTGTTTACGCTGTGGTGCAGTGTATGGCTGAGTGCCGAGGCTTTACAGCAAGCCAAAAATATTGTGGATGAAAAGAAGGATGTACATGAGTTTCAATCTTTGAAGGTAGGGCAGTTTAATCTGAGCAAAGATAAGGAAAGTGTATTTTTTATGCAGTCCATGTCGGCCGATAAACTGCAGATACAAGATATTATTATCACCCAGAAAAGCAGCCGCAGTGAGTCACTTGAAACGGCCAAAGCCGGGCGCCATGTGATCGATGATAAAAGCGGTGATTTATTCCTGGAAGTTGGTCCAGGAACTCGTTATGAAGGCAAGGCGGGGAGCGTGAACTACAAGATTATCGAGTTTGATAAACATGGTATTTTACTGGAAAAAAATCAGTCTAAAGTGGCGGCTTTGAAACCCCAGGAAAAATATTTGAGTCAGATTATTAACTCAAACCGGTTGAGTGACCGGGTTGAACTCTACTGGCGTATCAGTATCCCTGTCTCGCTGTTGATCCTTGGACTGTTAGCGGTTCCGCTTTCGTATATTTCACCGCGTCAGGGACGCTACGGTAAGATTGGTGTCGCCTTATTGATCTTTATTCTGTATCTCAATCTACTTGGCTTCAGCAAGGGTGCGCTGGAGAGAGGCGGGCTGCCAATGTGGCTCAATTTCTGGTGGGTGCATCTCGTCTTTTTGCTACTGAGTCTGATGTTACTAAAACAACGTATCCGTGGCTCTATTTTTTTCTGGCGTACTGAACAATGATTTTTACTCGCTATCTTGCGCAGAATATGATCAGGGGTAGCGCTCTTGTGTTGCTGATTCTGGTCAGTTTGAATTTATTTTTTACCCTGATTCAACAGATCGATAATCTGGGCAGGGGTGAGTTTGGTCCCTGGCAATTTACTCAGTATTTGCTGTTACGCATTCCCAACATGGTGGTTGAATTTATGCCGCTGGCAACGTTGCTGGGCAGTATTTTAAGTCTCGGTAGCCTGGCTTCCAATAGTGAGTTAATTGCGTTTCAATCGGCGGGTCTGTCATTCAAAAAATTGATTGTTGCGGTTATCCAGATTGCGGCAATGCTCGCTATAATGGCGTTTGTGATTTCCGATTTTGTGGTTCCCTACAGTGAAACCACGGCCAGAGAGATAAAAGCTTCAGCGATTATGTCCAGGGTCAACCTGCAATCCAGAAATGGGGTTTGGATCAAGGATGGGCATAATATTCTTTTTATCCGCCAGCTTTATCCGGATGGTAACGCGCAGAACATTGAGATCTATCATCTGGATAAACAGGACAAACTGGTCGCCACAACGGTTGCTCAAAAAGCACTCTATACCAGCCAGGGCTGGTTGTTACAGAATGTTAAAAAATCGTTAATCTCTACAGACAAAATTACGCTCAGTACCGTTCAGGAAGAGCTGTACAGCGGTAAACTGTCGGATCAGTTGCTACAGTCTCTGGTGGTGGATCCGCGTCAGATGTCGAGTCTCCATCTGTATGGATATATTCAATTTCTGAATGAAAATAATCTTAATCATGCAGCGGAGTCGCTCACGTTCTGGCAGAAAATATATTCGCCACTGACCGTGATCGTAATGGCACTGCTGGCCATTCCCTATGTGCTGGGTTCACAACGTAACAGTAATACCGGCCAAAGGATTATGACCGGGATACTATTAGGTCTGGTGTATGTGATTTTAAATCGTTTGCTAATTCAGCTGGGCGAACAGTTGCAACTGGCGGCCTTTATTAATGCATTAATTCCGACACTGATTTTCATGGTTTTTACCGGTTGGATGATTCATCGAAAAATGGTCCAGCTGTAACTGGATCTTATTTTTTTTCGAGCGCTATTTTAGCAACATCGATAATGCGGGTCTGACTAAAATGATCATGCCAGGTGTAAGGCTTGAACAGTCTCCACCAGTAACCGAGACCAAAACAGCCGATTGAGATTAAGGCGAAACAGAGGCGTAAGAAACATACCGGCCAGGAAGGATTGAAACCGTTTTCATTGATGATTCTGATTTTCCATACCTTCATGCCAAGAGTTTGGCCTGAAATATTCCAGAACCAGCTGTAAAAAATAAAAATAATAATAAATAAATAAAAAGTATAAAATTGATTATTGATGGCTTCACCCTGGTTAAAGGGAAGCAGTATCGCGGTTGCAATAAATAAAATTGAAATAATGAGTAAGCTGTCATAAACCATTGCGATCATTTGTTTTATTAAACTGGCGGGTGGACATTGCAGTAGTATTTTATGATTCATGATGATTAATTCGGGAAATTAATCGATATAGTAAAAAAAAATGTCATAATCAACAATATATTATTGAATTATCTAAAACCCTTTTTATAATCAGTAGTACCTAAACCACCCAACAGGATCAGCGAATGGCTATTAAAAAGAAATCTGTTAAATCAAAAAAGAGTGCTGTTACAAAAAAAACAGCGATGAAAAAAACCGGGCGTGGTAGGCCTAAAGCTGCAGTAAGTACAGACGCTACAGTGACCAGCGTAAAAAAGACGCCAGTGAAAAAGGCAGTTGCCAAGAAAAAAGCAGTCACTAAAAAAACAGCAGTTAAAAAAACAGCAATTAAAAAAGCAGCGGTTAAAAAAGTTGCAGTAAAAAAAGTGGTAGCAAAAAAATCCATGCCTAAAAAAGCCGTGAGCAAAAAGAAAGCGGCAGCTCCAGTGAATACTGCAGCCGATCGAGTGAAAGCACTCAGAGCTGAAGTGGCAGTACTAAAGGCAGAACTGAAACGCTCTCAAAAGCGTGAAGCAGGACTTGCAAAAATTGCCAGTGGCATGAGTGCAGCCGTCGAAAAATCGATAGCGCAGATGATGAAGAAAGAAATGGGTACACTGGACAAGGCTCTTAAGCCTAAGCCAAAAGCAGCCAGAAAAAAGAAAGCTAAAGCCGCTCCGGTAGCTGCACCAGCTGCGGTTGCTACAGAAGAAGTCAAAGCTGATTAATCCAGCACTTTGACAGATGGGAATTTTAAAAGGCACAGATACTGTGCCTTTTTATTTTCTAAGTGATGCCTGAGCTCGATCAGAGTTATATAAGCATTGATCAGTTCATTGACACGATATGGGCTGAGAGAGGACTGTCGCGGTTAACTCTGGATGCTTATCAGCAGGATCTGAAGCTGTTTGCGCGCTGGCTGGAGTCGCAGCGGCTCTCTCTATCGGATGTTTCGCAGGGTTTGATACTGGAGTATCTGGCCCATCGTCTGGAGCAGAAAAGTGCAGCACGCACGAATGCCCGACTACTCTCCACATTAAAACAGTATTACCGCTTTCAGGTTCGCTGCGGACAGCGAGCCGATAATCCCACCGCTTTAATCAGTGCGCCGAAACTCAGCAGACAGCTACCGGATAGTCTGAGTGAAGATGAGCTTGTGCGACTGTTGGCTGCTGCGGATACCGATACAGAGTATGGTTTGCGTGACCGCTGCATGATCGAGTTGATGTATGCATCCGGCCTTAGAGTTAGCGAACTGGTAACGCTGCTACTAAATCAGATTAATCAGAATCTTGGATTGATCCGGATCACCGGGAAAGGCAACAAGGAACGTGTCGTTCCGGTTGGTGAAGAAGCCCTGTTCTGGCTAAAAAAATACCTGCGTCAGTCCCGACCCGTGCTGGTTAAAGAGAGCGTAATGAATGATGCGCTTTTCCTTTCGAGCCGGGGCACGGCCATTACCCGCCAGGCCTGGTGGCAGCACATCAAGAAATACCTGCTGATTGCCGGGATAAAGAATAGCTATTCCCCGCATTCGCTGAGACATGCTTTTGCCACGCACCTGTTGAATCATGGTGCCGATTTACGCAGCGTGCAGATGTTATTAGGCCATAGTGATCTGTCGACCACACAAATCTATACGCATGTGGCTCAGGCACGATTACAGGCGTTGCATGCAAAGCATCATCCACGCGGTTGATGCCTGTTCCATTGCGGGCTGTCAGTGTAGCTGGGTAAACATTTTGCGGCGGTAGGTTTTAACCAGCGCATTGCTGCTGCCGAGCAGTTCGAAAATTTCCAGTAACCCTTTACGCGCAGCACCATCGTTGAAGTTATTGTCTTTTTGCATGACTTTTAACAGCAGTTGTAGCGCCGCTTCATGTTTTCCAGTGGCACTCAGCACATCACTCATTTTCAGCATCGCATCGAGGTCATCCGGATTTGCCTCAATGCGTTGTTTGAGTTCCCTGGGATCGCCCATGGTTTTCATTTTATTGGCCAGCTTGATATGTGCCTGAATCTCTTTGACTTCTTCACCGGTTTTTTCTTCCTCGGTTAAAGAGTCGAGCAGGGCACCGGCGCTTTCAAGGTCATTCTGATTGGCGAGTAGTTTGGCGATATTGATTTTCAGACGTGCATTGGCTGGATCATTGGCAAGAGCCGTATTCAGCATGTCGAGTGCATCCTGCTGTCTGCCTTCGGTAAAGGCTTCAATCGCAAGTTCCAGCACCTGATCCGATTCTGTGCGGAGATACGGAGCGAGAAATTTTCTTACTTCAGGTTCTGCCAGCGCACCCATAAATTCATTCACGATCTTGCCGTCGACAAAAAGTTTGACGGTAGGCAGACTGCGTACACCAGCCTGTGCAGCCAGTTCACCCTGTTCATCGGTATTTACCTTGGCTAGCATAAAAGCACCCTTATACTCTTCTGCCAGCCGCGTTAAGATCGGGATTAAAGCCTGGCAGGGATTGCACCACGGGGCCCAGAAGTCGACTAATACCGGTTGTTTAAAAGAGCTTTCGATAACATCGGTTTGAAAGTTTTCTGGCGTTATAGTATGAATATAGGGAGAGTCGCTCATGTCGCTGCCTGCATAAAAATGATGCGCTATATATAATGATTTAAGTTACAAAATCAACCCTGCAGTCTATACTTTCGAGCGCCTTTAACAGTCACAACGGAAAAATATTCTTGAATAGTCAATACGATGCCTCGTCCATAGAAGTCCTGACCGGTCTTGACCCTGTTAGAAAAAGACCCGGTATGTATACCGACACGACTCGTCCCAATCACCTGGCTCAGGAGGTGATCGATAATAGTGTGGATGAAGCGATTTCCGGTTTTGCCACTCAGATCGGGGTGATCCTGCATCAGGATAACTCTCTTTCGGTGATCGATGATGGACGTGGTATGCCGGTCGATATCCATCCCCAGCAGGGGATTTCAGGGGTGGAGGTTATCCTCACCAAGTTGCATGCAGGAGGCAAGTTCTCGAATAAAAACTACCAGTTTTCCGGTGGCCTGCATGGAGTGGGTATTTCGGTGGTGAATGCACTTTCCAGCCGTATGGATGTGCGTGTGCGGCGAGATGGTAAAGAGTATGCAATCAGTTTTGCCGATGGTGATAAAACCAGTGATCTGACGGAAATCGGTAAAGCCACCAAGAAAAATACCGGAACCACGATCCACTTCTGGCCGAATGCGAGTTATTTTGACAGTGCGAATTTTTCCATCCCCCGACTTAAGCATGTTTTACGTGCCAAAGCCGTGTTATGTCCTGGTCTGCGAGTAAAGTTTTATATCGAAAAAACGGCGGAAAGTGAAGAATGGTGTTATGTCGATGGACTGTCCGACTATCTGAAAGAAGCGCAACTGGGTTTTGATATGTTGCCGCAGGAGCCATTTATGGGTTCGATGCAGGGTAAACATGAAGCGGTTGACTGGGCGGTAAACTGGTTGCCATTGGGCGGTGAAAACGTCGTTGAGAGTTATGTGAATCTGATCCCGACTGCACAGGGTGGAACCCATGTTAACGGTTTTCGAACCGGTTTAACCGATGCGATTCGTGACTTTTGTGAGTTTCGCAGTTTGTTACCGCGCGGGGTTAAGATCGCGCCCGATGATGTGTGGGATAAGGTTAGTTATGTGCTGTCGATGAAAATGCTCGATCCGCAGTTTTCCGGACAGACCAAAGAGCGTCTGACATCACGCGAGTCGGCGGCGTTTGTTTCCGGTGTGGCCAAGGATGCCTTCAGTTTATGGCTGAATCAGCATGCGGATGTGGGTGATTTACTCGCACAAATGGCGATCGAGAGTGCGCAGAAGCGTCTTAAATCGGGTAAAAAAGTTATCCGTAAAAAAATCACTACCGGACCGGCATTGCCCGGTAAGCTGGCCGACTGTTCGAGTCAGGATGTCTCCCGTACCGAACTGTTTCTGGTGGAAGGGGACTCGGCCGGTGGCTCAGCCAAACAGGCGAGAAGTCGTGAATTTCAGGCGATCATGCCGTTGCGCGGCAAGATACTCAATACCTGGGAAATCTCATCCGATCAGATACTCGCTTCGCAGGAAGTACATGATATATCGGTCGCGATCGGGGTAGAGCCGGCTTCGTCCGATCTGTCCAATCTGCGCTATGGCAAGATCTGTATTCTGGCCGATGCCGATTCGGATGGTGCGCATATTGCGACCCTGCTGTGTGCGTTATTCCTGCGTCATTTTCTACCACTGGTTGAGCTGGGGCATGTGTATGTGGCCAAACCACCGTTGTATCGGATCGATATCGGCAAGGAAAAGTTTTATGCGCTGGATGAAGCCGAACGTGATGGCATTATCGACCGCCTGGTTGCGGAAAATAAAAAAGGCAAGGTTTCGGTGACCCGATTCAAGGGGCTGGGTGAAATGAACCCGCTCCAGTTGCGTGAAAGCTCGATCGATCCGGATACACGCAGACTGGCGCAGCTCACCATACAGCCGGGTGATAAAACCTTTGAAATTATGGATATGCTGTTATCCAAAAAGCTCGCTGCAGATCGTAAAAGCTGGTTGCAGGATAAGGGTGATCTGGCGGTTATCTAGGCGCAAACAGCAAACATCAGCGGGAGAGCCTGAAGAACTCCGTCAGTAAACTTTGTGTCGCTAAATGTGCCAGGATGTCGTTATGACTCGCAGCGCTAATGAGCTGCGTTTCAAGTCTGGCGCTGGTTAGCGCCTGTACCAGCCGATGTGAATGTTTGAGAGGAATGACCTGATCGTGTTCGGCCATCAAAACCAGTGTCTGGTTGTGCAGGGCAGGTGCAATACTAATGGAGTCAAACTTGTCTTTTAGCAGCCATTTGACCGGGAAAAAGAAATAATGCGACTGTGCAACGTTTTCGATGCTGTCGTAGGGGGTAATTAAAGCGAGCTTATCGACATTCCTGTGAGCGGCCAGATAGCAGGCAACTCCGGAACCCAGGCTTCTACCGATCACACTGATGGATGAGTGCTGAGCTACCAGCTGGTCATAAATAGCCAGTGCATCGTGCTTCAGCCCATCTTCACTGGGAGATCCAGAGCTGCCAGCATAACCTCGATAATTCACCAGATACACGGTGTACTGTTCGAATAACGTTCTGAAACTATTAATATTTTCTTCGACCGCTTCCGAGTTTCCGCCAAAATACAGAATGGCCGGTTTACCTTGATTGAATTTCCACAGTTTCAGGTTTTCCTCGCCGGTTTTGATCCATACCGCGTTGGCATCTGCCTGGTTATTTTCCGGCATCGGAAAAAACAGCAGGCTACGCTGTTTCAGGTATAAAAAAACACAGGCAAGTGCATATAGAATTAAAACGCTGGAAATGATTTTTAACATGCGAGCAGTTTATCAAATTCCTCTGACTGTCGTGCTAGAACTTAAATAGATTAGTTAAAGTGAGTTGCAGCAGGTAAAATAAAGCGCATCAACAACCGCTCAAGTGCCACTTATTTTATAAAAAACAATGCCTGAAAATCTTGAACTGAATTACGAAGGGGTAGAACGTCAGCCTCTGCATGAGTTTACTGAAAAAGCCTATCTGGATTACTCCATGTACGTCATTCTTGATCGTGCACTGCCGCATATCGGAGATGGCCTGAAACCGGTACAACGGCGCATTATCTATGCGATGTCCGAACTTGGCCTGTCGGCCAGTTCCAAGCACAAAAAATCCGCACGTACGGTGGGTGATGTACTGGGTAAGTTTCATCCGCACGGCGATGCCGCCTGTTACGAAGCGATGGTGCTGATGGCACAGAGTTTTTCCTACCGCTATCCGCTGATCGACGGTCAGGGCAATTTTGGTTCTCCGGATGATCCCAAATCATTTGCGGCGATGCGCTATACCGAATCGCGGTTGTCGGCATTTGCTAAAGTACTACTGCAGGAACTGGGGCAGGGGACGGTTGACTGGGTGCCCAACTTTGATGGCACCATGCAGGAGCCATCGCTGCTGCCTGCGCGCCTGCCGCATATCCTGTTGAATGGCATTACCGGCATTGCAGTCGGCATGGCGACCGATATACCACCGCATAATGTGCGCGAGATGGCGAGTGCCTGTATCCGTCTGCTGGATAACACTCAGGCCAGTATGGATGACTTGCTTGAGCACGTAAAGGGGCCAGACTACCCGACGCCGGCAGAGATTATTACCCCGCTGGATGAGTTGCGCAGCATGTATGAAACCGGACATGGCAGTATCCGTATGCGCGCGGTATACGAAAAAGAAGATGGCGATATCATCATCACCGCGTTACCGCATCAGGTATCCGGGGCTAAAATTCTGGAGCAGATTGCGGCCCAGATGCAGGCAAAAAAACTGCCAATGGTGGATGATCTGCGGGATGAATCCGATCATGAAAATCCCACCCGACTGGTGATAGTGCCGCGTTCTAATCGGATCGATATTCACGGCCTGATGAGACATCTGTTTGCATCCACCGATCTGGAAAAAACCTATCGTGTGAATATGAACATGATCGGTACTAACGGGCGTCCGCAGGTGAAAAATCTGAAGCATATCCTGCAGGAATGGATACAGTTCCGCATCGATACTGTGCGCCGTCGCCTGCAATGGCGGCTGGATAAGGTGGATAAACGCCTGCATATTCTGCAAGGCCTGCTGATTGCGTTCCTGAATCTGGATGAAGTCATCCGCATCGTGCGTTACGAAGATGATCCCAGGGCAGAGCTGATCAAAACCTTCAGTCTCTCTGAGATTCAGGCCGAGGCGATACTCGAAACCAAACTGCGTAATCTGGCGAAGCTGGAAGAAATGAAGATCCGTGCCGAGCAGGATGAGCTGGCGCTGGAAAAGCAGGGGCTGGAAAAGATCCTCGGTTCTGAGCGACGCATGAAAACCCTGATCAAGAATGAAATCATCGAAGATGCCGAAACCTATGGCGATGACCGGCGCTCACCGATTGTCAGCCGTGATGCTGCCAAAGCGATGGATGAGTCCGATCTGATTCCATCCGAGGCGTTGACGGTGGTGTTATCGGCCAAGGGCTGGATCAGAGCCGCCAAAGGGCATGATGTCGATGCCGGTGGCTTGAGTTATAAAGCGGGAGACGAGTTCCTCACCTCTGCGCAGGGTAAAAGTAATCAGCTGGTGGTGTTTATCGATTCGCATGGGCGCAGCTATGCCACGCCTGCGCATACACTGCCTTCTGCACGTGGACAGGGCGAACCCCTGACCGGGCGTTTCAAGCCTGCTGCCGGAGCCGAGTTTATCTCCACCCTGATGGCTCGTGATGAGGATCTGTTTCTGCTGTCGACGACCTTTGGTTATGGCTTTATCTGTAAGTTTTCGGATATGACTTCGCGCAATAAAAACGGTAAGGCGCTGATCTCGATTCCTGACGGGGCCGAACTGTTACCGCCGGTGGCGATCAGCGATGCAGCCACGCAGCAGATCGTAGCGATTACCAGTGTCGGTTACATCGGAGTGATTCCACTCAGGGATTTACCCCATCTGAGCAAGGGTAAGGGGAATAAGATTATCAATATTCCACCCAAAAAACTGAAGGCGCATGAAGAGATTGTCGGTGCCATACACTGCGTATCGGAAAACGACAGGCTGACGGTACATGTTGGTAAGAAATTCAAATGTATGAATTATCGTGAACTGCAGGATTATGTGATTGAGCGCGGCAAGCGCGGCAACAAGTTACCACGCGGCTGGCAGAATGTAGACTGGGTTGAGCAATCGGAATAAGATTTTATAAACGTTACCTTGCCTGTGTGAGCTTTACCGGCCGACAGGGCTTCACCACGAAGATCACAAAGTATACCAAGGTCTGTAGATAGTCAGTTCAAATTCAGGCTGATGAAATACCTGGTAACCCGGCAAAGTGGTGGTAATAGCACTGCTTCGTGCTCATCGTGGGCTTCGTGGTAGAGAACATTGTTGTCGTTCACCGAGTGGGCAAACACCGGGTTAAATCATGACCGCTCGCTACTCATCTGCCAGATGGTGAGATTCGACATGATTGGCGAAACCGGCACCCGCTTCGGTATAGATATTAAACACCCTGGTGGCACCCGCTTCACGTAACTGTCTCACCTCGTCTGGATAGCGTGCAGTAGCAGCGGTTCGACCGCTATAGGCACTTTCGCGTAATTGCTTCAGCGTGTCGAGGTTGGCCTGCAGGTTCGGCAGCGCCAGCATCACCAGCTCAATACTATGATCACTATCAACCATGTCCCAGAAGTCGGCATCACTGGGGTCACCATGCAGCACCTTGCGGCCTCTTTGCTGGTGCTTTAATACCTCATCGGACTCAAAGTCGATGCCTACTACGGTGTCGCCGTATAATTCCCGCATCTTGTCATAAGCCCCTGTGCCAACGCGGCCCATACCAAAGACGGCGATACGGGCTCCTAGCGTGTCTAACAGCACATCATCCGGAAGTCTCTTCTCAGTTTGAAAGCGTGTCCAGCGCTCTCGATGGCGGCTATAGATGATGTCATCGTTGCTCACCAGTGGAGCCGCAAGCACAAAAGACAGCGACAATGTAATGGCGACGATGGCCAGCCAGTCGGAAGGCAGCATACCACTGCTGACGCCTATCGCGATCACGATCAGTCCAAATTCACTGTAATTAGTAAGATTTAAGGTGGCCAGCAATGAGGTTCTGGCGCGCAGTTTGAAACGTGTCATCAGGCCGAAGAAGAGTGCTGATTTAAGTAGCACAAAAGGCACCAGTAAGATGCCGATGAATAATGATTCGACTGTGAGCTGAGCAGACATTCCAATCGAGAGGAAAAATCCGACCAGGAAAAGATCCTTAAAACCAAGCATCGACTTGGCCATCTCAGAGGCTTTACGATGGCTTGAGATCAATACACCCATGATCAGAGCGCCCAGATCACCTTTAACCCCAGCCAGTTCAAATAATTCGGCACCACCCAGTGCCAGTACCAGTCCAAACAGGATTAACAGTTCGCCATGTCCGGTCTTTTTGAGTAATTGAATCAGGTATTTGCGCAGCGGTATCAGCAAAAATAGAAGAATCGCCCAGTATGAAGGCACCTTTCCGGTGGATGCGGCAAGAAATATTACTGCAGCGATATCCTGCATAACCAGAATGCCGATCGCGATGCGACCATGCAGGGACTTCATCTCACCGGAGTCTTCCAGTGATTTCACCACGAAAACAGTACTCGAAAAGCTCAGCGCGAATGCGATCATCAACGAAAGTTTTAAATCCAGCCCGGCAAACAGGGAGATGCCGAGTAGCGCCATGCTAAAAATAACGGCACCAAAAATAGCGATGACGAGAGAAATGTGCAGCGCGGTAACGGCCCATATCTGCGGTCTGATCAGCATTTTCAGATTGAGTTTTAAGCCGACCGTGAACAGCATCAGGGTAATGCCAAGGTCCGCCAGTTTCTGTAACGTGGAACCACTGTCTATACCCAGATAGTTAAGTATAAAACCGGCCGCGAGGAAGCCAACCAGCGGGGGCAATTTTACCAGACTGGCGAGGAAGCCCATTCCAAATGCCAGCGCAATCCAGCTGACATCACCTAAGGCGATAGTGACCCAATGAAAATCCACAGTGTTATTTTCCGTACTTATCAGCGTATATTATGTTGCTTCAGGAACCAGTCGATGGTGCCGCGTATCTAATATCGGAGTACTGTTTTAGTTGACAGCGAGTTCATGTAAGCCCCGTATTTTAGCGCCAGCATGAGTTTATTTCCGTCTTGATTTTATTAAATTTTACCGCATATTACGGTAAATTCTTTATGAAGGATAATTATTATGTTCAGTCGATTATTTCTATTTCTGTTAGCTAACTTCGGTGTGCTGGCCGTACTCAGTATCTCCATGCGCCTGCTTGGGGTGGATGCCTTTCTGGCCGAACAGGGTGGTTCGTTTCAGCTGAATGGACTGCTGCTGATGGCCGCTATCATGGGCTTCGCGGGTTCTTTTATCTCACTCGCGATGTCGAAGATGATGGCTAAACGCTCGATGGGTGTACAGATCATCGAGACACCGCGTAATAAAACCGAGCAGTGGTTGCTGGAGACGGTCAGGCGTCAGGCTCAGCAGGCTGGTGTCGGTATGCCGGAAGTTGGAATCTTTGACGCTCCTGTGATGAATGCGTTTGCTACTGGAATGAATAAAAATAATGCACTGGTAGCGGTCAGTAGCGGGTTGCTGCAACAGATGTCACGTGATGAAGTGGAGGCGGTGCTGGGACATGAGATGGCACACGTTGCAAACGGCGATATGGTGACGATGGGTCTGTTACAGGGCGTGCTGAATACCTTTGTGATCTTCTTTTCGCGCATCATCGGCATCATGGTTGATAAGTTGATTTTCAAGATCGAGCGCGGTGTTGGCCCTGGTTACTGGATCGGTTCTATCGTGGCCGAAATGGTCCTCGGTGTACTGGCCGCGATTATTGCCGCCTGGTTTTCACGTCGGCGTGAATATCGCGCCGATGCCGGTGGAGCGGCGCTGGCCGGTCGTATGAAAATGATTGCCGCGTTGCAGCGGCTGGGTCAGGCGCATGAACCACAGGGGATGAAAGGTGAAATGGCTGCTTTTGGTATTTCTGCGGGTACCAGCCTGACCGAATTACTGAGTACTCACCCGGCATTGTCAAAACGTATTGCTGCTCTCAAGGCTGCTGACTGAATAAACGATGGTTGCTCTGAAGGATTCAGAGCAACCGCTGCAGATTAGCTGGACATGGATGAAAAATCATAGTTTAGCGATTCCGCCGGTGCCTGTAAAAAGTCGCCCTGCACAAAATCTGCACCTACCTTCCACAGTACACTCAGCATACCGGCATCGCTCACGCCGGGCAGGATACTCTTTATCTCCATCGCGGCTGCCTGTGAAGTCATTTCGCGGATACTGTCCTGATTCTGAGTATTACTGGCCAGGCCTTCGACATAGGCGTTATTGATACGCAGGAAATCTGGCTGGATGTGTTTTACCAGCTGGAAAGGATTGAGTCCGGTGCCAAAGTCATCCAGCACAACCTGGGAATGTAACTCCTTAAGGCTTTTAAACAATGCCTTGACCGCTTTTAAATGGTTGATCGCATGTGCTTCACTGATACTGAAAACCAGTTGTTCGCCGGGAATCTTGGCGCTCTGGATGCGTGCTGAAATCCAGCGTGGTAAAGTAGGGTCCTGCAGACCATCACCACTCAGTGCAATAAATATATCTATCTTACGATCGGACTGGGAGGCTACAGCAATCTGTTTGATCGCCGTGATGATGGCCCATCGATCCAGCGCGCCCGCCATACGGGTTCTCTCTGCCGCGGCGATATAGTCCTTTTTATGCAGCTGTTTAGCGCCCTCGTTATCAAGCCGGGCCATGATTTCATAACGTTCTCCGCTGATACCGTTGATACTGACGATGGGTTGAAACAGCGCAGTAATGCTATTTTTAGCGATCGCCGATTTGATCTGGCGCACGATCTCACCATCTTCTTCCTGTTGCGACATTTCACCGGCTACCGGTACATAGAACATAATCCGATTGCCACCCGCAGACTGAATTTTATCCATCGTGCGATCGACCCGACTGATAATTTCATTCGGGTTGTCATGGGTATTTTCATCGATTGAATAGATCGCAATGCTACAGGTACAGCTGATCGATTGCGGTCCGGTTTCAGAGATATGCTGCTCCACCTGTTTAATCAGTGCTTTGGCATTGGTTTCGATGATGGATTTGTCTTTGTCGCTACAGATAATACTGAAGGTGTGTGCGCCGAAACGCGCAATCAGTTGATTCGTTACATACTCCTGTTTGAGGATTTTGGCGATATCATTGATCAGGATGTCACAGCCTGAGATACCAATATTGGTGCGTATGCTATGAAAGTTATCAATCGAAATGTAAAGAAAGAAGCTGTGTGGCGCGCCATTGGCTGCATTGTCGATGCGTTGTTGAAGGTCATCCAGAAAATATTGACGATTATACAGGCCTGTTATCAGGTCATGCTGGCGCATGTAGTTGATCTGCTGCTCCAGTTCGGTGGTGTCTTCGCGCGAACGGATCAATATCTGGGTACAGAGTTCACCTTCATAGCTGGCACGAGAAAACTCTAGCAGGGCATCCATCGTTTCACCGCTGTCGTGAATCAGCGTCAGTTGCAGTTCATTGGTGGTGTTTTTATTCTGGCTGAAATTGCGTAGAAACTGTTTCAGTTCATCCTGCTGTTTGGGTTGCACCATATCGATCAGCGGCATACCTTCGAGTTCATCAAAATCGGTATTGCCGAATAGTTCGAGGTAAGCCTTATTGGCATAGATGTGCATACCTTCGTGCACATAGGCGACCGCATCTTTGGAACTCGCCAACAGCGACTGACAACGCTTTTCGCTTTCGTGCAGATCTTTTTCATTCTTGACGGTTTGACGCCAGGTTTTGATATTGCCGGCTTCACGCTTGACCACCAGTGCCAGACGTTCCAGTGAAGCTATACTGATAACATCCTGGGCGCCGAGTTTCATCGCTGCGATCACCATTTCTTCATTGATGGTCGTGGCCAGACCGATGGTATACAGGTGACGTCCGCATTCGCGTATCAGGTTCTGTACCTGTTGCAGGGTGAAGTCGGGTAATTCCATCGAAAACAGCACCAGGTCGAGCGCTTTGCTGGATACGATGGTTTTCATTTCGGCACTGTCTTCGGCAAACTCTGCAAGTACATGCAAGCCTGCACTACGTAAAGCACTGGTGATGATTTCAGCCTGATGCAGGCTTTCATCGACAATCAGGAGTCGAATCAGTTTATCGGTATCTGAACTCATATAATAAGGTGGACTGGATTAAATAACGGGAAACGCACAAAGGATAATAATCCATATCAAAAACATTGTACTGGAGTTTTCGATGTTCGGCCTGATAATTCATTCACAAATTTCGGGGTCAGGTAGCCGGGCAGCCGTGCACACAGTTCTCGGTAGATGGCGCACAGACGCTCATCGGGCAAATCGAAATGGGCTGCACCCTGAACCTTATCCAGTTTATGCAGATAGTAGGGAATGATCTGATAATCAAACAGGCGGTAACTGAGTTCGGCTAATACGGCGGCGCTGTCATTCACTTCCTTTAACAGAACACTCTGGTTAAACAGCTGAAAACCCTGTGCCGATAACAACTGCAGGCTTTGAGCATTAACGCCACTTAATTCCTGCGGGTGGTTGATGTGGGTGACAAAAATAACCTTACCCCTGAAGCGGGAAAAAACAGCGACCAGTTCGGGATTGATGCGTTCCGGCAGTACTGATAATAGCCGGCTGTGGATACGCAGATAGCGAATGTGACTAAGCTGGTTTAACTGGCGGATCAGAGACGACAGCTTTTGATCGCTTAGCATCAACGGGTCACCTCCGGACAATATCACTTCATTGATTTCGCGGTGAGAGGACAGGTAACTCATGACTTCGCTGTGCAGTTGCAGGTCAGGACTGGAATCGCTATACGGGAAATGACGCCGAAAACAGTAGCGACAGTGAATCGGACAGGCACCGGTCACGGTCAGCAATACCCGTGAGTGGTATTTATGGATTAATCCGGGTGCTTTCATCGCCGCCATATCGCCGACCGCATCCAGACTGTAGCCAGGTACGCTTTGCTGCTCACGTTTATCGGCTAAAACCTGCAATAACAATGGGTCTTTGGCATTCCCTTTCTCGATTAAAGAGGCATAATAGCGGGTTACCCGAACCGGGAAATCGGTTTCACTTCCGTGTGTAGTGCCGTTAACATCCAGTTCGCAGTATTCGAGTAGATCAGCCTGACGCCGAAAGGCTCTGGACAGGCTGAGTTTCCAGTCATTAGTCTGGGGTGTGAAGAGTGATTCCGGTATCATTGACATTATTTTTAGATAATTTAAGAGAGTAATATGGCAAGTTATAGCACGAATGAATTCCGTGGTGGCCTCAAGGTTATGATGGATGGAGATCCCTGCTCCATCATTGAAAATGAATTTGTAAAGCCGGGAAAAGGCCAGGCCTTTAATCGGGTTAAAATTCGTAATCTGAAAACCGGCCGGGTACTGGAAAAAACCTTCAAATCCGGTGAATCACTGGAAGGCGCAGATGTCATCGATATCAGCATGCAGTATCTGTATGACGATGGCGAATTCTATCATTTTATGGTGCCTGACACGTTTGAACAATATCCAGCGGATAGAAACTCGGTGGGAGATGCCAATATCTGGTTGAAAGCTCAGGATATGTATGAAGTGACGCTGTATAACGGAGCACCTCTTGCCATCACACCGCCTAACTTTGTGGAACTGACCATCGTCGAAACCGATCCTGGTTTACGCGGTGATACTGCGCAGGGTGGTACCAAGCCAGCCAAACTGGAATCGGGTGCCGTGGTTAAGGTTCCACTGTTTCTGGAGATTGGTGAAACGGTACGGGTGGATACGCGCAGTGGCGATTATATGTCACGCGTTAAAGGCTAGACCCCGGCCGCAACCTTGCTGGCTAAAATAGATCTACTCCACAAAAGGGCCTGGATGGTTAAAAAAATCCGGGCCTTTTTTGATGCACGCGATTATCTTGAAGTGGATACCCCGCTGCTGGGAGTGAGTACCAACACCGATATTCACATCCAGTCGATTCGCGCCAGCGCCTGCAATCAGCCCCTGTATCTGCAAACTTCCCCCGAGTTTGCGATGAAGCGTTTACTGGTTGAGGGCAGTGGCTCGATCTATCAGATCTGTCATGCATTCCGCGATGAAGAAAAGGGTAGAACCCATCATCCAGAATTTACCCTGCTGGAATGGTACAGCCTGAATTTTGATTATGTGGCGTTGATGGATCAGATGGAGCAACTGATCGGTGAACTGTTTGAGTCGTCACTCCCGTTCACCCGTATCAGCTACTTTGAATGTTTTCAGCGTTACCTGGGACTCGATCTGCACACAGCGGCACTGGATCAATTTCGTGATCAGGTCACGCAACACATAACGGGCATCGATGTGCTGCAGCTGTCGCGGGCGGATTGCATGGATTTACTCATCAGCCAGATGATAGGCAAACAGTTCAGCGGGTTTACTTTTATCTATGATTATCCGGCCGAACAGGCATCGCTGGCGCGCATCAAGCAGAGTAACCCGCTAGTCGCAGAACGCTTCGAACTGTTTTATGGCGAGATGGAGCTGGCCAATGGTTTTAGCGAATTAACCCACGCTAGCGAACAGCGTGCACGCTTTGAACGGGACAATCAGACCAGAACAGAGAACGGCCTCAACAGCTATCCGGTCGATGAAGATTTTTTGCAGGCGCTGGAGCAGGGCTTACCGGATTGCGCCGGTGTTGCACTGGGTCTCGATCGTCTACTGATGGTACTGCTAGAACTGAATGCAATGTCTGCGGTGCTGGTGCTGGATACGCAGCAACTTCCGCTCAGACCGTAGTTTCAGCGTCAGCGCTGATGATCTGCTCAAACGATTCCGGTTTACCCAGCGCATAGCCCTGAGCATAGTCCACACCCATACGCTTGAGCACCTCAATGATGGCGTCGTTTTCGACAAACTCGGCAATCGTCTTCATCCCCATCACCTGAGCTATTTCGTGGATTGATCTAACCATGGCCTGATCGATGGGGTTTTTCACCATGTCTTTCACAAACATGCCATCGATTTTCAGGTAGTCGATGGGCAGATTTTTCAGGTAGCCGAAAGAAGAAAGGCCGCTCCCAAAATCATCCAGTGCAAAACGGCAGCCTATTTTTTTCAGGATCGAGATAAAGCTGTTGGCGGCGTTCAGGTTGGAAATGGCAACAGTTTCGGTGATCTCAAAGCAAATCTTGGCCGGGTCTATACGGGACTTTTTCAACTGTGCAATGATGCTGTCGAGAAAGCTGCCATTGGTCAGGCTGGAGCCTGATAGATTGATACTGACAAAATGCAGCTTATGCGTATATAGCGGATGAGCACTGAGTAAAGCGAGTGCGTTAGTTACCACCCAGGCATCGATTTTTTCGATCAGATTATAGCGTTCAGCTGCTGGCAGGAACTGCCCTGGAGGAATGATATTCCCCTGCTCGTCCTGCATGCGGATCAGCAGTTCGAAGTGTTTATCTTCGTGGTCCTGTAGTGAAACGATGGGTTGTGCATACAGGCGGAAACGATTGTCTTCGAGTGCGCGATTAATACGCCCAACCCATTGCATTTCACCGTGACGCTGAATCATTTCGGTATCTTCCTGATGGTATTCATGAACCCGGTTACGCCCCAGGTCTTTTGCCATATAACAGGCAGCGTCCGCCTGCTTCATCAGTTCGGTCAAACTTGTCAGGCTGCTGTTAATGGTCACCATGCCGATGCTGATGCCGACCCGAAAATGCTGGCCTTCCCAGATAAACTGATAGTCGCGGATATCCTTCAGGATCGCGTTAGTGACCCGTCTGGCCTGCTGTAGTGAGCAGTGTTCCATCAGAACACCAAACTCGTCACCACCCAAACGTGCCAGAGTATCCCGATGCCGTACAGAATTCTGTAATACCCTGGCGATCTGACGTAACAGCTCATCCCCGGCTATATGACCGCAGCTGTCATTGATGATCTTGAAATGATCCAGATCCATAAAACACAGGGCATGTTCGGCCTGATCGAGGCTGGTGGTTGAAATCAGTCTTTCTACCCGGCGTTCAAATTCGCGCCGATTAATGAGGCCGGTTAACAGGTCGTGACTGGCCTGATAGCTGAGTTGCTCGTTGAGTTCATACTCATGCGTCACATCTTCCTGGATCGCAATATAATGGGTGATGTGACCATTGGTATCGCGCACTCCTGAAATCGAGTCACGTGCCCAGTACAGCTCGCCATTTTTTTTCCGGTTATGAAACTCACCTTTCCAGGCGTCCCCGGAGGTTATGGTTTGCCATAGATTGTTATAGTATTCCGCAGGTGTTTCACCGGAATTCAGGATGCTTGGTTTTTGACCGATGATTTCCTGCTGACTGTAGCCGGTGATAGTTTGAAAGCGCGAGTTGACGTACTCTATGATGCCTTTATGGTCGGTGATGATCACTCCGGATGAGCTGGATTCAACCGCCCGTGACAGTTTACGTAACTCTTCTTCCGCCAGTTTTTGATCGGTTACATCGAGCAGTGTGCCATGCACCTTGAGAGTTTCTGAAGGAAGGCTTTTATTGGTCCAGATGTTGCTCTGGATGTAGCGTAGCTCCCCGTTCGGCTGCACGATCCGGTATTCGAAAGTCTGATTGCAGTTCTGATTATTCAGGCAGCTATCAAACAAGCTGGACACCTGATCCCTGTCCTCAGGATATACGGCGTCCAGTATAGCCTGGGTGCTGGCTAGCCGGGTATCTGGCTCGAAGCCGAGGATGCGATACAGTTCCTCTGACCAGCTGACATTATTATCTGCAGGGCTCCATTCCCAGCTACCCAGATGGGTGATCTGCTGAGCCTGAACCAGACTCGCTTCACTTTCGCGCAAGGCAGATTCTGCCTTGCGCTGGGCGACAAGATTATCCAGAAAACTGTTAAACCATTTCACCAGTTCGCCGATTTCATCCTGAGAGCGTATCGGCAGGCGTTGTGTCAGGTCGTATGCATTACGCTCTAATCGTTCAAAACTATGGATGACGTTACGCACCGGCCCAACCACGGAGTAAGAATAAAACCAGGCCGCGATGAGAATGATGGTAACACCCGCCAGCACGAGCAGAATATTCATGTCGCGGATATTCCGTACCGAACTGAGCAGGTCCTGCTGCGAAATAATATTCAGTAACTGCCAGTTTTGACCGGCTAAGGTCAGGTTATGAAGAATATAGTTTTCATTCTGCCAGCTAATGCTTTCAGGCAGCGGTTTAATACTACTAATATGTTGGATCAGGCCCTGTGCTGCCCGCCCCGCTTGCTGGGGGTATTCGCTATAGATAATATGGTTTTTTTGATCGAGCAGAGTGAGCGACGAATTCTGAGCGGCATTAATTTCAGAAAATTGCTGCTGGATATACTCCAAACTGTAATTCACCAGCAACAGTGCAACGGGTTTTTTTTGCAGAGTGTCACGGTCAGTCCTGGTCAACATGCGAGCAGCCGACAGCACAAAATGATGATTTGAGTTTTTATTGATGTTGGGGACCGCGCCAGCCCAGTAGATATCGCGCTCAAACTGCAGCGTTTCGTTTCGGATCAGCTTGATGACGGGGCGGTTGAGATCGTTGATATTGAGTGTGTCGCCGACATGATAATGGGCCCCGCCTTCGGTCAGGATATCGATCGAAATCAGTCCCTGCAGGTGCATATAACCATTCAGGATATAACCAATCTGGGCCTGGGTCGCCAGGTTTGTGTAAGTATCGGCCGGGTTGTAGCGATCATCCAGCGCATTGGTAATGGTTTCGACGCTCGAAATATTATCGATCAGGTTTTCAATTTGCACGAACTGTAACTGCAGCAGGTTTCTCTGCTCCTTCAGCAGGGTTTCAGAAAAGCGATTTTCGGCCTGTAACAGGGTGTTGCTGGAGATCTGATGCGATACGATGCCAAAAGTCAGTAGCGGAAAAATACCGATAATCAGTAGAAAGCCGATGTATTTAACAATAAGTTTCTGGCGCGTAAAAAGCATACTAATTCCGCTTCAGTTGAGTTCCAGACGGGTCAGTATTCGAGTCTCGATCAGAGTGACCGGCGCCAGAGTTTCTCCGCGCAACGCGCGTACCGCAAATAATATGCCCTGATAGCCCTGTTCTGCTGCCTGCTGATCTACCGTCGCCACCAGCGAGCCATGAAGAATAGCCTGTTTTGCCGGTTCCAGCGCATCGTAACCTGCGACCAGTACATGCTTCATGTCAGCCGTCTGTAGATACTTGATAGCACCCAGTGCCATCATGTCGTTGGCACAGAAAATTGCTCCGATATTGGGGTGGGCATGCAGCAGTTGTTCGGTTACCGCATAGCCTTCATCGATTTTCCAGTTGGCGCTTTGGCTCGCGACCAGACGGGCCAGAGGGTGCTCATTAAAAGCTCTGATAGCCCCTTTTTTACGATCTTCAGCGTTTTGTGCACCCCGTATGCCCTCCACAATGGCAACCTCGGTCGGCTGTTGCATAAGGCGGGTGAGGGTGCTGGCCGACTGATAGGCCGCTAGCTCATTATCGACACTGATAAAGGGCACTGTTTTGAGTCCGACCTTGCTGGAGTATTCCGGACTTAGAGGGTTATCGATGTTGATCACCACAATGCCGGCATCCTGGGCCTGTTTGAGTACCGGAATCAGCTCGATAGAATCTCCCGGGGCGATGACGATGGCATCCACCTTGCGGCTAATCAAATCTTCGACGATGCCGATCTGTTGCTGAATAGAGGTTTCCTGGGCAGCGGTTTTAACCAGTAAGTGGATTCCATACTCTTTTTCAGCGCGTCTGGCTCCACGCTCCATTTCGATGAAAAATGGATTCGTCAGCGTTTTCATGACCAGTCCGATGGTGATGACTGGTGACGTCGTTGCGGGTTCGGCCGCCGTCGGCGTGCTTTTTTCGGTTTCGCTGCAACTGGTCAGTAAAAAAAACAATGCGAAAGCGCCCGCACCAAGGCGCAAGGCGCGCCAAATCAAGTTCTTATTGTATTGCATTAGCATGCTCACTAATCCTGATAAAATACTGTTGCCTGAACAAACTATTCTGCGCAAACGGGGGGAGCAAAATAGTTGAGTGAATATTGTGGTTTAAAGTATGGACGCTATTGCTTACTTTTTCAGTTTAATTTTTGTAGGCCTTGTGTACGGTCAATTGCAAAGCTTGTTAAGCTATAAAAATTCAGTCAATGCCGTCTGATTAAGTGAGGTTTTCCAGACTCAGGGTATTACTTTAGGGGCAACTTATTGCGGCTGATAGTGGCCGATCAATTCACCCATCTGCAGGGTCTGGCCAGCGCTTAGCTGTGGGTTCCAGTCTACCTGACTGGTGGTGAGTAAAATTACCGTTGACCCCATGTTAAAGCGACCCATTTCATCACCCTGTTGAAATGTATTCTGTGCAGCGTTGTAATCCACGCTGCTGATTTTTTTGCCTTTGGGCGGCGTTACCAGACCGCTCCAGACCGTTTCAATGGCGGCAACGTTGATTGCGCCGACCAGGATCATGGCCATCGGTCCGGCAGGGGTGGAAAACTGGCACACCAGTCGTTCATTGCGCGCGAACAGACGTGGAATCGCGCGTACCGTCCATTGCGCTACACTGAACAGACGTCCCGGCACGTGAATCATTTTCTGCAACTGGGCATCGATTGGCATATGAATACGATGGTAGTTGTAGGGCGCCAGATAAATGGTAGCAAAGCGCCCGTTGCGGTATAAATTCGCCAGTGCCGGATCGCCGCCGACCAGTTCTTCTACCGTGTAGTCTCGTCCTTTGGCCTGGTACAGCCGGTTATCCGAAATCTCACCGCATTGCGAAACAGTGCCGTCAACCGGGCTGCAAAGGGTTTGTTCTCCGTCCGCCAGAGGTCGGGCTGCGGGTTGTAGTGCACGGATGAAAAATTCATTGAAAGTCGGGAACTGACTGATGTCCTGTATTACCGCCTGTGACATATCAACCCCGAAGGCCTTGATAAACCAGCGAATGGCCGGCGTAACCAGCGGGCCTTTCAGGCGTGTCAGATAAAACACCACACGCGAGACGGGATGGTGAGGCAGAATGATAAAGAGCCAGCCGAGCACACGTTCGCGCCAGTTTAATGAGGGTTGTTGCATAGCGTGTGGTCCTGTTATTTTTTAATCAGCAGCTGGGTGGTTTGGGTGGTCAGGTCACTGAAGGTGATCTGTAGAGGAACACTGTCACCGATGTTGAGCGTTTGCAGTGGATTGATCAGCATCAGATGCTTGCCACCGGGCCGTAGCTCCAGCTGGCTTTTGGCTGGGAGCAGAATGCTGTCGAGTTCAATCATTTTCATCATGTCGTCGGCCATCATGGTTTCATGCATTTCGACTTTTTCGAACGCGTCACTGTGTAGCGCCACAATACTGACGGCCAGTGCCGATGGATTGTTGATCTGCAGATAGCCAGCGCGCATAGGAACGATGGGAGGTAGTTGTTTGATCCAGCCAGCAGAAAAGCTGACATCAATTCCGGCTGACTGTGCGCTGCCGGTCAGCAGAAACAGCAACAGGGTAGACAATATTTTCATCAATAGTTTCTCTTAATAATTAATTATTCCGCTGACATCATGCGCCAGTTTGGCACTGTCATGCGGGGGGCTGAATACGCCGGTATAGCGCCCCTGCGGGTCGATCAGGATGAATGTGCCGCTATGTGAAACATCGTAGGTTTCCGCATCAGCAGATTTATCGATAGTGTGTAGAATGCCGAGTGCACTGGTTAACGGCTTCAACTCATCGATGTCGGCTCTGGCGCTGATAAAATGTTTATTGAAATAAGTGACATAGGTTTTCAGCTGATCCAGATCGTCACGTTCAGGGTCGATCGAGATGAAGCTGATGCGTAGTTTTTTAAGCAGTTTAGGATCGTCGATCTGGGACACCATGTTGTTCAACATCTGCAGACTATCCGGACAGATATCCGGGCAGTGGGTATAACCGAAAAACAGTAAGTCCCATTGCCCTTCCAGGGTTTTATTATTGAAAGGTCGCCCGTTGTGGTCGGTCAGTTCAAACGCGGGCAGGGATTTTGCCTGCGCACCGAACCAGGTCAAAGCCTGCAGGCGCAGAGGTTCCGGCTTGAGGTACACGATCGAACTGATAACGCCCAGCACAATAGCAACAACGGTAATAATAGTCAGTGGTAGTTTCACGAAGCGCTGCCAGAAGTTGGTTGAAAAATCGGAATGGAACGGGAAAACCATGTAAAATCCGACGCATTATATTTGAAGCAAGGGTGTAAACCTAGTGGAACAGCCGAATACGCAACAATTAATAGCCCAGCAACTCACCACACTACGTGATTATGTACGCTGGGCGAGCAGTGAATTTTACCGTCACCAGCTGAGTTTTGGACATGGCTTTGGCGAAGCTCTGGATGAAGCGGTGTATCTGGTGTTATTCGCGCTCAGGTTACCGGCCGACTGGCCGGAAAAATATTTTGACTGCGTACTTACGCTGGAAGAGCGTGAGCAGGTTCTGTCTGTTCTGAGTCGGCGCATTGAAACACGTCAGCCGGCCGCCTATATCACGCACGAAGCCTGGTTTTGTGGCCTGCAATTTTATGTCGATGAGCGCGTGCTGGTGCCGCGTTCACCGATTGCAGAATTGATCAACGAGCGCTTCGAGCCCTGGATCGATTCCAGCCGCGTCAGCAGTATTCTCGATCTGTGTACCGGCAGTGGCTGTATCGCCATTAGTTGTCAGTATGCGTTTCCAGAAGCGCTGGTGAGCGCCTCCGATATTTCGGCCGGGGCGTTGGAGGTGGCACGAAAAAATCTGCAAAATCATCAGCTGACCGATACCCTGATGCTGTATGAATCCGATCTGTTTGAACGCATTCCAGCGCAGAAATTTGATCTGATCGTGTCTAATCCGCCGTATGTGGATGCTGAAGATATGGATGCGTTAAGTGCAGAGTTTAAGGCCGAGCCGAGCCTGGGCCTGGCGGCTGGAGAAGACGGTCTTGAAATTGTTGACCGGATACTCAGACAGGCCACCAATTATCTGAGCGATCATGGTGTACTGGTGGTTGAAGTAGGTAACTCGCAGCTGGCCATGATGCAAAAGTATGCCGATATGGCACTGTCGTGGATCGAGTTTGAACATGGTGGTGATGGTGTGTTCTGTATTACGGCGCAGGATCTCAGGCAGTACCTGGCACAGCATTGAAAAGGCAAATCAATCGTTTTCTGATAAAGGTGTAATCGGCTTATGGCATGGTGGGGAAAGGCACTCGGTGGTGCATTTGGTTTTATGATGGGTGGCCCGTTAGGGGCACTGATTGGTATCGGATTCGGGCATAATTTTGACAAGGGTCTGGGCTCGGTACTGGCGGATAAGAGTTTTAAACCCGGTCAGCAGGAGCGTGTGCAGGCGGCCTTTTTTACCGCTACCTTTTCGGTGATGGGACATATTGCAAAAGCCGACGGCAAGGTGACGCCGGATGAAATCCGCATGGCGCAGGCCGTCATGACGCAGATGGGACTGACTGCCGATGTGCGTGAGTCCGCCAGGCGTCTGTTTAACGAAGGCAAGTCGGACAGTTTCCCGCTGGATGAAGTGCTGGATCAGCTTAAAACTGAACTGCACCGTCGTAGTACGCTGTTGCAGATGTTCCTCGAGATCCAGTTACAGGCGGCCTACGCGGATGGCGTGCTGCACAAGGCAGAAGAAAAGGTGCTGATCCATATCTGTCAGCGTCTGGGTGTACCGCTGGAGCAATTACGCCGGCTGGAAGAAATGATGCAGGCTGGTTTTGGCCAGGGCTCGTCACAATCTTCCGCCAGAACCCAGCGCAGCCAAAGCCTGGAAGATGCCTATCTGATCGTGGGTGTGGAAAAGTCAGTCGATGACGCCGCCGTGAAAAAAGCCTATCGCCGACTGATGTCACAACATCATCCCGATAAGCTGGTTGCAAAAGGCTTGCCAGAACAGATGATCAAGGATGCTACGGCGAAAACTCAGCAGATCAAGGATGCCTACGAACAGATTAAACAATCCAGAGGAATGCGATGATTACCGATATTTTATACGAACATAACCCGGCTCCGGGCAAACTCGATGTGCTGGGTGTGGAAGAATGGCCGATATGGGAAAAGGAACCATCCGAATTCCCGTGGACTTATGATCGTCAGGAAGTCTGTTATTTCCTCGAAGGCCGCGCGATCGTGACGCCGGATGATGGTCAGCCGGTAGAGCTCAAACGTGGTGATCTGGTGACCTTTCCGAAAGGCATGAACTGCACCTGGAAGGTACTGGAGTTCGTCTCCAAGCATTACATGTTTGAATGAATAGCAGCCGTTTTCGCTGGGAATAACTGGAACTGCAGGGATCTTGAAAAAACTCTATACCCACGAAAACCGGCTGATCGTATTTAATATCAAGAACCTGCTGGAAGATGCTGGCATTCAGTGCCTGATCAAAAATGAATTTGCCAGTGGTGGGGCCGGGGATCTGGTTCCTATCGAAACCTGGCCGGAAGTGTGGGTGACGAACGAACGTCAGCTTGAACAGGCACAGCAGATGCTGCTGAGCCTGTTTAGCGAGGATCAGACCCCAACGCATGAATGGATCTGTGGCCACTGCCACGAAGTCAACGATAGTAACTTTGTGCTGTGCTGGAACTGCAGTCAGCCGTGTCTGGATGAAACGGCTATTCCGGCTTAACCTTATTAGCGCATTTCAAACGTCAGGCTGGCCCAGTGGCTCTCCCAGTCTGCTTTTTTATCTTTAAGGTTAAGGATATGCACGGCTTTGAGTAGCCAGGGACCAGTCTGATTCAGTTCAATCGTGGCGACACCCTGAGCATCGGTTCGAACCGACTGGGTTTTTTCAGGACTGGCCCTGGTCAGCGCGATCAACAGGATGTCCTTAATCGGCTTGCCCTGATACAGCACTTTAACACTTAGTTTATCGTTTAGCTTTTTCCTGTAGGGGTTGCTTAACGGAATAATTTCCAGCTCATAGCCAAAGGTTAGGGTCGAGTTGTCAATCTCAAAACTGTCACCCGACTGCACCAGTGCTTTGGGATGACGAATATAATTTTCCTTACCCGGAGTATCGGTCAGATTATTTTTTTGACGGTATGCGATGGCATGTTCGAGCCCTTCCATGGTCAGGTATTTTAAAAAGATTTCCGGTTCTATTTCGATATAGGTATAGGTGCTCTGGTACCCGATGGCATAGGTACCATTTTTATCAGGGGTAAAAAAACCTGCGGGGTCGCGTCCCATTTCGCCTTCTATTTTAGTTTTGGAGCCGGGCTGGTAGAGGCTGAAATCGCTATACCAGTTTGGGATATTGGGCAGGCTGTCCCCGGCGAATTCGTTACCCACATGAATCGAGATCTCGACAGTTTTTGACGGGCTGGTGTAGAATGGATGCGCCTCCAACCAGAAATCATGACTGATCGCACTGTTAACGTTTACTAACAGCAGTAGTAACACCAGCTGGAATCCAAAATGCCTCTGCTTCAAAAAATATTTTTTCATAGTTTTCTATTATTTACGTTATTAATAAGCTGGTTTAATCCACTCTGTGCGCATCAGTTAAGGCCCGCCATCGTGACGATCAATTTTGATCAGGATGCGAGGGTAAAAGTTCAGATTGAAACCAATGTTGAAGCGATCGTATCCGGTATCGGAGCCGAACATGAAAATACCGATAATGCTCCGCAGGTGGAAGTGTACCGCGCGTTACGCGAATTAGCACCTGCCGATCTAGAACAGAAGTTCAGCCCTTTAGCCATTGACTACCGAGCCGGTTTGCAGTTAGTCGTCGATGGGATCGCGGTCGACTGGAAATTCGATTCTGTAATGATTCCTGAAGTGGGTGATGAACGGCTGTCCAGAAAATCGTTGATTCACTATAGCGCAGAGATTCCTGCAGCGAGTCGAGTCGCGATCTGGTCTTATGCGGCAAAATACGGTGATGCGGTGGTTAATTTTGTGACTGCCGGGCAAACTGAAAAAACCACCTATTGGCTGGTTAAAGGTGAACCGAGTCCACCCTATCAGTTGCAGAGCAAAAATCTCGCGCGTAGCTGGAGCGATGTCGCGATCGATTATACCGGTCTGGGTTACCTGCATATTCTGCCCCGAGGGCTGGATCATATTCTATTCGTGATCGGGCTGTTTTTACTCAGTCGCCATTTTTCTCCACTGCTGTGGCAGGTGACAGCTTTTACGCTTGCCCACAGTATTACGCTGGCACTGACCATCTATGGGGTGATCAGTCTGTCATCGTCTATAGTGGAGCCGCTGATTGCGATTTCGATCGCCTATGTTGGCATCGAAAACATACTCACCCGTCAGCTGAAGCCCTGGCGGATTATCGTGGTCTTTGTATTTGGTTTGTTGCATGGCATGGGCTTTGCGGGTGTGCTAACTGAACTGGGCCTGCCGGAGACAGAATTTGTAACCGCTTTGATCACCTTTAATATCGGTGTAGAGCTCGGTCAGTTGAGCGTGATTCTGCTCGCCTTTGCGGCGGTGTTCTGGTTAAGGCAGGACGAGCGTCGTTATCGTAATTTTGTGGTGATTCCGGGGTCGGTGTTGATTGCGCTAATGGGGCTATTCTGGACCTGGCAACGGATTGCCGGTTAAGCGTTCAGTCCTGCAGCTGCAGTTCAATGATCAGTTCATCGTGGATCCACTGTTTCAGATAACCGGCCGCAGTGACGGCCACCAGATCTTCACCCAGCCATTCCAGCAGGCCTTCACACAGTTCTGAGAAATTCGCCCCGTGGTACGCGGCTTCTATCGCCCAGGCTTCTGCTACCTCCAGCGAGCGCCAGTTCGGGCTCATCTCGCGCCGCCACAGCAGCCAGCGCACCGGAATCTCATCGCTGGTTTTTTCAGGTAACGGCTGCTCTTCATCCAGTGCCACTGCATAGGGTGCAACATTACAATGCAGATCGAGCCAGCGCAGCGAGGCATGAAAGCGAAAGCTCAACAGCGGCCACGCAGCGGGGTCAAGCTGCGCCATATCCTCCAGCGTGACCAGGCGTTCACTGTTAGCCGCATCGAAACACAGCCCCTGGGCCCATTCGAAAGCGGCCAGTTCCGCCAGAAACTGACTGTCGTGGTGACCGCTGTGGCGTAAAAACTCGGCCATATGCTGTCCCACCCAGCGTACCGAGGGATCTTCCGACGGGTATAGCTTCAGGTAATCGAGCACCATCAGCTCAAAGTCGTGCTCCCCCAGCGCTTTCTGTAAGGCCGAAAAATCGGTCGCCAGGCATTCGATCAGACGGATGCGGTAGGCATTGTAATAAGCGCCGAGGCGGTGTTCGGCGAGTGCGTTTTCGGTGCTGATAATGTCCTTCTCGAATTCTTCTGAATTGCCCTGCAGATAATCCTGAAAGCGTTGTTGCAGCGCGCGCAAATCGGAGTGTTGATCAGTCATGTTGCTGGCTCCGGTAAAAAGGGGCCGCAATCGCGCGCGCCTGATTCAGTTCGGCGATGACTTCAGCCAGTGGCGGTATATTGGCGTCGCGTTCGATCATGGTTGATACCGGGCCGAGTAATTCGGCAGCCCTGGCGTACAGTTCCCAGACCGGATCGATGATGGGGTGATCATGGGTGTCGATGATCAGGTTGCCGTTATTCTGATGACCTGCCAGATGATGTTGCCAGACGCGCTGAGCCGGTATCCCCTGCAGATAATCCATCGGATCGAAATGATGATTAAAACTGCTGACGTAGATATTGTTGATATCAAGCAGGATGTAACAGTCGGCTTTTTCTGCCACAGCGGTTAAGAACTCCCACTCGCTCATGGCGTCGCTGGTATAGGTGATATAGCTCGACAGATTTTCGATCAGCATCTGGCGTCCGAGAAAATCCTGAACCTGCGTAATACGCCCGGCGATATGGTCGACAGAGGCTTCGGTATAGGGCAGTGGCAATAGGTCATGCATGTTTTTATGATCCACTCCGGTCCAGCACAGATGATCCGAAATCCACATCGGTTCGACCCGCTCGATTAACGCCTTCAGCTTTCCCAGATAATCCATGTTGAGCGGATCGGTGCTGCCGATCGACATCGAAACACCGTGCATCAGCATCGGATAATCCTGTCGGATTTTATCCAGAAAATAGAGCGGTTTGCCGCCCTCGACCATGTAGTTCTCGGAAATAATTTCAAACCAGTCAATTTCCTTTGGCTGCTGTTCGATGATTTCCTGATAGTGATCGGTACGCAGGCCAAGGCCGAATCCGAGGAAGGGTTTGTCTTGCTGTGTGCTCATGCTGTGGTGTCTTAAAATTTGATTATTGAGTATTCACTATTGGGGTTGGTGTTGGCAAGTTTGATTGTATGTATAGTTGAATATGTTTTAGTGAGTACAGGTAATGCATGGAGCAATTATCTGCCCCTGAGCTTCGGGACATAAGGCCGTCCCTGGCCAAATACCCTCTTAGCCTGAATATTTCATAGGTCAGCCAGAAATGGGCCATGGCTTTCAAAATTTCT
>JACKQG010000545.1_pt1 | contig 54968 bp, 42 predicted proteins | sample 8237621 | NCBI WGS metagenome assembly JACKQG01 (sample SAMN15677084, study PRJNA649215) | marine metagenome | biome: marine; feature: Black Sea; material: saline water; isolation source: suspended particulate matter (SPM) from the Black Sea western gyre | collected 2013-06-09/2013-06-10 | depth... | reverse complement strand
ACAGCCATATGGATAACTGCGATGCCGTTAGTGAGGTTGCGGGTTGTTACCTGTGAAAAACCCACCTGTTCTAACATGGCCGTCAACTCACCGGGCAGGACGAACGTGCGTATCGATTCGACAAGATGCATATAGGCCTTGCGGGACCCCACAATAACTCCGCCAAGCAAGGGCATGACATGGAAAGAATAGATATCATAAAGCTGCCGGAACAGGGGCGCTGTCGGTTTTGAAAATTCCAGGCACATTATTTTGCCCCCGGGCTTCAGTATGCGATACATCTCCTTAAACCCTTGATCCATACGGGGTACATTACGGATTCCGAAACCTACCATGGCGGCTGCAAAAGATTTATCCGCAAAAGAAATGTGTTCCGCATCTCCTATCATAAATCTGATATGTTTTCCGGATGCGCCGCCGCTTACTTTATGCCGGCCTATATCGATCATGGAGCGGTTGATATCATATACAATCACCTGACCGCCCGGCCCCACAACTCTGCCGGCCAAAAGAGCCAGATCGCCGGTGCCGCCGCATACATCCAGAACCCGGTCCCCTGGATTCAACTCCAGCATCTTGACGGCCGTATGCTTCCACAAGTGATGAATTCCGAAACTCAACAGCGTGTTCATCAGATCGTATCTGCGGGCAACCTTATTGAAATGCCGCAAAACATATCGGGCTTTTTCATCCATAGATACTTCCCGATATCCCAGGTAGGTCGTTTCCCGGCGGCTTTGATGCTCACTGAGTCGATTAAGACCGTCATCTTGATCGAGCCATTTTGATTCTTTCATCATCATTTTATCGGCAAACCGGATTCTTGAAATAGGGGTTTTAAGTAAGCGAGGCTTTCCCGGCCGGCAAACTCGGGAACATCTTCATACGGATAAAGCTCCAAACTAATATCGCCTTTATATTTGAGTCTTACCATGGCCCTGAAGGTATCAAGGAATTTAACGGCCCCTAAACCCGGAATCAGATGGTTGTGAACTCTACTTGCAGCAATATCTTCCAGATGAACGTGCCCCACCCATTCAAAAAGTTCTTCAAAGGCCGCTGAAGGGTCTTCGCCGGCACAGAAAAAGTGTCCTATATCAAAATTTAATCCCACTGCGACTGACTTGACATCCTTAATAAAAGACTTGAACTCCACTGAGTTCTCAATCAACAGGTCCGGCTCGGGTTCAACCAGTATTTTTACTCCCAGCTCTTCCGCCAGCGGTATTACCCTTTCCAGGCCCCGGTGAAACAGAGACATCGCCCCATCCCTTGACATACTGCCTAAAGGCCCCCCGGGAGGAACGGATATGTTTTTGCATCCCAGTGTGTCTGCAATTTTCAGGCTTTCCAGGGTATGCTGGATGCGGATTTCACGTCTTTCCTTTTGGGGTTCGATCCAGGAGGGAAGGTAGGTATCCCCGACAGCAAAAAGAGTAAAGCTGTTTAGGTTGGTCACTTTCAGGTTGTGTTGCCCAAGGAATTTTTTGAGCCGAGCTATCTTTTCCGTATCAAAGTCCGGAGGGTAGAGATGGGGACGATCACACATGATTTCAACACCTTGGAAACCCAATCCGGCTATTTTTTCCAGCGATTCGAAAAGTGTGAATTTAACAAATGCATTGGTGCTGTATCCGAAAATCATGATGCATCCCTGTATTTAGTTGAGTGTGCCGAAACAATATATTTAAAAAACACTGATTATTATATGTAAAAGTCATTAGTCACTTGTCATTTGTCATTTGTAACTGAAGAACAACCGAATACCAAATGACAATTGACCATTGACAAATGACAAGTGGCCAATACAACATCCCTTCTTTGTGCCTCCGTGGCTGATTTTTTACGGTAATTCAAGCTTTAACTTTTAGGCACTTTTCATCACATTCTTTTTCAAGTTTGCCAAGACTCAAGACCTGATCTTCAAAGTGCAAGGGAGGATTTTCCCCGACCGGTTTCTTGAAATAAAACCCCAGTTCCGGAATCGGGCCGCAGCGTCCCGCCATCTGCAAAACCGCCATCCAGCGGGCCAAATCCACAACCATTGGAGCGGCCAGAATCGAATCACGGCCCTGAAAGTTTACTCGGATACTCATGGGTAGCCCAAACAGGCCCTGAAAATCGATGACATCCCAGGCTTCCTTGGCGTCGCCACGGGGCGGATAATAATCGATATGGATCTTGTGAGCAGGCGCATCATACCTCTGGCCCACGGAATATCCCAAAATTTCTTCCAGCAGTCCGGTTTTGTTGGCCACCTTGGCGGCCGCCCGTCCGGGATCCATGAGATTTTTTCCATCGGTATTTCCCAGAATATTGAGGCTGTACCAGCCGTCGACAAATAAACTGCGGGCTTTTAAGGCCGAAGCCAGTACTACTTTAAGATAGGTTTGCCCGGTTTTGCCGTCGCATCCGGAGATGGGAACCTTTTGTTTGACCGCTTCTTGAACAACCACCGGGACTTCTAAATGGTTGGGCGTAAAATTGACTACCGGGATTCCTGAAAGGATGGCCGCCAGGACATAGGCCAAATCCGGAAAGTCCACCGGGTCTATTTTCGAACGTAGGTCAGACAGGCTTTTAAAGCGTGCAAGATCTTGCTGTGCACTGGCAGGCAGCAGGTTAATCAGAACCGGCCGGGAATCGGGATACTGTTTTTTGAAAACCCGGATATCCTTTATCAGTTGCTCGATCTGGCCGTTAAGATCAAGATCCGCAGACGGAACCTCGAATATTAAAGTATGTTCGAGATCGGCCTGGTACGGTCTCCAGAGATTTTCAGGAAGCACTCCGTATTTTTTAACACAACCGGTAAGTTCTGCAGGTTGACTATCCCAGCCTGTCATATAGATCGCCTGTGGAAGACCCAGATAGGGAAAACTATTGCCCGTTGTCAGACTGGATAAAACCGCCTCAGGATGCTTTCGCATCACGGCGACAGCGACTGCCACGGTAGATGCAACCGTTCCTTTGGCTCCGGCGATCATTAACAAAAGGGGACGAGGTTTCAAATTATGCGCATTTATCATAGGCCTCTTTACATTTACGGTTTTTTCGGTTTCTGATCATTGCCCCACAGGGGACTGCCGCCAAAGCGATCAAACCACCATTCCTCAACGGAAACATATCTGCTGACCTCTTCTTTGGAAAAAGAGAATTTATAGTTTCTGCAATAATCGTTAATGAGCCTGTAGGCAGCAATAATCCTGGCTGTCATTTCTTGGCACCTTTCTTTATCGCCTTCACAGCGGTCCGGATGCCATTTTTGGACGAGGGCCCTGTAGTTCGCCTTGATTTCTTCCATGGTTGCGTGTTGGGGCAGTTCCAGCAACTTCCTGGCCGCATTAATTTCCTGAAACATGTTCATTAAAAAAGCCCTTATTCCAATCGAAACTCTTCAATCACTTTACTATAATCAAAGCTTTCTTCATTTTGTTTATGCTCACTTGAGGTTTTGCAGTTTATCGCCTAACATAAATGAACATTATTAATAATGCAATATTTTGTGACAATTCAGGGATACTGGATACAGGATACAGGATTCAGGATGCATGATTCAGGATGCATGATTCAGGATGCATGATAGATGATTCATGAAACTGCTTACTGATAACTGATCACTGGTTGCGAGTTGCGAGTTCTGGAATTGTGGGTTCGGGGGTTCAGGGGTTCAGGGGTTGCTGGTTACTGATCACTGGTTACTGATCACTGGATACTGGTTGCTGGTTACTGATAACTGATCACCGATAACTGGTCTCTAACCCCCGCATTGCGGAGGTTAGAGATCAGAGGTTATGCTGAATAGCTATATTAAGCGGCGCAGCCGCGTTTCATAAAATCGCGCAGCGATTTTATTTCTGTGTCCAGGATTTTATCTGTACTCGATTTCCCGGCAGACTGACATCTATGCCGTCCAGGCCCCCGCCGGTAGTGTTTACAAACAATGTATTTTTTAACAGGACCGGGTTTGATGCCTGGCCGTCGCCGACCCGAATGCCGGCCACATTACGCGTGGTGCCGCCGGCATCAGTGACCACGTCATTTTCATCGATAACCCCGTCATCGTTCACGTCAAATACAGGCGAATCCGGTGCCTGTCCGGTGCTAAGGTCTAAAGCAAAGACATAGGAATCTCCGTTGCCGGCACACACGTTTTGATCGGGAATAAAGGTGGAAAAAAAGACGATATTGCCTACTACTAAAGGCTTTTCAATAACCCGCTCACTGCCGATTATGCCGGAGGATGTGTTGTCCAGCGATACGGCCCATGAAAGATTGGAAGGATTGGTTCCGCTGATATATCTGAATACCTCGCCGCTGACCGCATCGGTCACATATCCTGCCGTCAGGGATACAAGATCACTCAGATTATTCTCGGTTGTGGAACCTGAAGAGTCATGGATGCCAAAGAAGTACTGCTGATACATATTGGTCTTGTCTGTCTGGGATTCGTACCTGCCGGTGCCGAAAAGAACCCAGATATATCCATCGCCGTAAGCATAGTCCGCCTGAGCCCTGATGGGGTGCACATCCGGCGACGTCAACCTAGGGTAAAAATCAAACAGCTTTGAAACCGACGGGTTCTCACCCTTGCCGATGCCGGCAATGCGGTACATGGTTCCGTACAGGTTCCCCGCGTAAATTTGATCGTAAATACCGTCAGCGGTAAAATCGACGACCAGCGGAGAGGCCGGCGCGTCATTTTTAAGACTGTCAATAATGGTGCCGTTCACCAAAGCGTCGCCGGGACTTGGATTCTGACCTGTCAGGATTTCATTGTCAACAAACGTTCCGGTGACATTTTGAAGTTCGAAGACCCCGGCAGCTTGATCAATTGCAACAATCGTCGCTGTAGCCCCGGAAGTCCCTCCTTCAATATCCTCACCCACTATAAAGTCGGTGACAACCGTATCAAAACCCAGGTAGTACTTGTCGAAAAACTTGATTCTGTTGATATCACTGGTGCCGTCATTCCACAGGGCCAACCCGTCCTGGGCCACAATACCGTAAAGATAAGACTCTTTGTTGGCCTGGTTGCTGGCGGAATAGCCTGATCCGAAGAATACCGCCCAGGCCGCCGTTGCCGAGCTGTCCAACACCCTTTTGATGCTGGGATCATTCCATGTCTGCCCCAGTTCGGTATCGGTAAACTCCCACAAAAATTTACTCTGTATAGCAGCATCTAAATCATCAAACGCCTTGCCGTAGGTTACATCCAAGGCAAAATACGCCTCACCGCCTTCTCCCTCGCCCACAACCAGGATCGACTTCCACGTGGATGCCGTTGTATCATAGATATCCGCCGCCTTAGGTGAACCGTCCACAAAATACTGATGGCAGTATCCAGCGTCGCACATGTCATATGCGGAATTGCCGGTGGCCAGCATCAATTTTGCCTGGAGATTTTCAGGCACAAAGGCCCATTTTTCTGCACCGGTTGCAAGATCAAAGGCGTGCAGCGCGCCGTCATTGGCCCCGATGTAGATCATGGCAGCCCGCGATACGCCGGCTTTCCAGGCCTCATAACCGTCAAAGGTGTAATAAAAGGGCGGCGTACCGACCACAACCGGAGTTGAGTTGATAATGTCCCCGATGTCCTTGCACAACCAGTTGTCACCTGCTAAAAGAGCGTCCGTATATTCAACCACCGCACTGCTATTGATGGTAAACACGCTGCGTGACACAGGTATTTCACTGCTGGCGCTCCATTCTACATTGTCCCAGTCGCCGTCGGAAGCCTGGGTAACAGCTTCCAGATCACCGGACCAGTCCGAGGCATCGAACTTGGCAATCAGCACGGTATCGCCCAGATCAGCCGAAGTTGTCGGTGCCGGTGCCGCCCCGTAAAAGACGGCGTCTTTAATGCTCTCCGTAATGGTGGAAAGAGCGTCGACCAGTTCCTGCTCGTTGTTGGCTATAAAAGGCTGTCCGACACCACTCGATTCCGCGTGCAGGGCATAGATGTCGTCATCCTCCGAAGCACCGCCAAGCTGGTTGCTGATTTCGGCGATCTTCTGGATTTGGGTGGCGTCATCGATGCCGAAACCTACGGCAAGGGGGGTGACATCGTTATTGAGCAGAGCCGTGGTATACGTTGCCACCGAATCTAAGGTGGTATCCGTGTTGCCCAGACCATCCGTCACGGTAATCAGGAACTTGGGCTGGCAGTCCACACTGGTGGCAAACGTATCTCCGCTGCCTTCCTGATCCGCTTTGTTACCCAGAAAATACTCATCGGCGGCATGCAAAGAGGGTGACAAAGGTGTGTAGCTCAACGGTTCGGGCAGGGCCACGGCAGCCTGCAGGGCCGACTGGTGTGCAGCGTCGTGGGTCTTGCACCCCACGTGAATCTTGGTGTAGTCAATGCTTGATGTGTAGCCGTTGCCGGAGCTGGAGGTCCAGGTGCCGAAGCCCCAGGAGATGCTGCGGTCCGTCACCAGCTGGCTGATGGCGTCTTTGCCGATGTCGATCCGTTCTTTTTTGGTGACCGCGGTCCAGGCGCCCAGCGCCGGACTGGAAGAGGCGTCCCAGACAACCGTTGCCGTGGTTTTGGTTCTTTCCGAAATGTTATTATTGGCAGCGGCAAAGGTCGGCGGATTATCAAAGTCCTCGCCGTAAATGTTCAACGTCGTCGCTCCACTGTCGGTTTCGTCCATCACAAACTGAAGATAGGCGTTATTAATGGTCGCTCCTTGTGGAATCGTCACGTTCTGGAAACGGACGCCGACAGTATTGTAACCACTTTGAAACATGCCCAAATCAGAACCGCTAAGATACGTTGATCCAGTGGTCTTTTGTTCAGCGTCGTCACTGCTTTGCGATATGCGCTTATCGAACGTCCCGGCAGTACCGCTGGTGTATGCAACATGAAGCAAGGGAGCTGCACCGGCAGCCTGATCATAACTAACGGCAACCCTCTCCCCGGAACCTGTGATGATAAAGTTCATGGCATTACCGGAAACCCAGGCATCTCTGTTGACAATCTCCTGGACAATGGTTGACAGATCAGGTGTTTTCGGATCGGTGGTAGTATTGGAAACAGGCATTAAAGCGTCCATGCTTCCGGAAACGTCCAGCAGGATCAGAATGGCCGGACTCACCAGGTTTTCCGTGTAAACCGGTACATTACCGCAGCCTGCACCCGCCGGCAGCGGGGATAAGATTGCGCTGATATTGATATCAAAAGGGCTGTTTGGTGCATTGTCCGGTGTAGTGGTATCGGTAATGGTAATGTTGGCGCTATAGGTTCCCTGGCTCAGGGCGGACGTAGCAAAAGAGACCGTAATCGAGACGGATGCGCCGACTGCAAGTGTACCGCTTGCGGGAGATACAGAGAGCCAGTCAGTCCCGCCGGCATCGGCATCATCTGCAAGGGTGTAAGTCATCGAAGCTGAGCCTGTATTGGTAATTGTAAATGTGGCCTGGGCAGGATTGCTGCCGACATAAGCGGAAGCACCGATACTGTTTTGGTCCACACTGATAAAGGGGACCGGATCATCGGAGTATTCGATATGCAGCAATGGTGCCGTACCGCCACCATCGTAAGATTCGGCCACCCTGGTTCCGGAGCCCTTGGAAATGATAAAGGCCATGTTGTTACCGCTGGCCCATCCGGACCTGCCGATGATTTCCTGAACAATGGCGGAAAGACTCGGTGTCTGATAGCTGCTTCCCGTCGTCCACGAAGGTATGTTGTTCCACTCGATGAACTGTCCGGTCTTTGTCCTGTCGGTGATGTCATCATCCGTATAAGCAAATGCGGAGGCACTGTCACTGGCTTCTCCATTAATCTTCATGCTTGCACTACCGCTGTCCGATTCGTCGGCTTCAAATTGGATGTAGGCATTGGTGATAATGGCGCCTTGCGGAACCTGAACATTCTGGAAACGGATGCCGATTTTTTCCTGACTATCCTGAAACATGTCCAAATCGCCGCTGCTTCTATCCATGTCGCCGTCATTTTCTTCTTCGGCATCGTCATTATCGGAGGAAACACTCACATCTATTACAGTCGATGTATACTCAACGTGCAGCAGGGGAGCTTTTGAAGAACTGCCATCATAGGAATGCGCGGAGCGTGCACCGTTGTTGGTCCCTTGTATAATGAAAAGCATCTGGTTTCCACTCGCCCAGTTGCCGGGATTGCCGCTATAGCCCCGGTTGACAATTTCCTGGACAATGGCGGAAATATCCGGTGTCTGGTATTTGGTGCCTGCCGACCAATTAGCTATGTTATTCCAGGTTACGGGGCTGCTCGTTTTGGTTCGGGCTGAAACGTTCCCGCCAAAGTTGCTCCCGGAGAAATCACCAGGGCTGTCATGGGCCTCCCCCCAAATGGTCAGGTCGGTGCTGCCGGTTTTGGAATTACGACAGGTAAACTCGATATAGGCATTGGTAATGGTCGCACCTTGAGGTATGGCAATGCTTTTGAAACGAATGCCTACTTTTGTGTCATCATCCAAATCGAGTTCGACGCTGGTGTAATTATTAGCGGTCCCGGCATACTCCTCGGAATCTTCATCGCTGTCGCCAACGCGGACATTCACTGTTCCGGTTGCTCCCCATACCTGGATTGGGTCGGCCCACACCAGGCACACCATGGATAAAAGACATAATATAATAATTTGTTTCCAACGCATTTTTATCACCATTTAATCCCCAATCGAATTTCTAAAGAAAACTCTAAAATACAAAAAAAATGATAAAACTTCGTGCTTTCTCGATTTCGCGCTTTCGTGATTGATTTTATTTTTTGTCACATTAAGCACAAACCTTACTATTCGGGCTAATACCCCATCCTATAGACTTTAGTCAGTTTTACGGCAATCTCCTGGGTGCTGTTAGCGTTGCAGGTGGCCTCATAAGTGAACCTGCGGTAATCAGTGCCATAGCCGGCAACACTTTGCATGGACTCATCCGGCAAATTGACAACTTTATACCAGTAGGGAATTCCATTGATGGTTCCGTCCTCGGTACCGGCGGTAAAACTATCGTTTAGAACGTCCGCGCCCCCATTCCCGTAATTTCTAACAATGTTGTCAGAACCGGAATTTACGGTCGAGGGTGGCGCAACTTGGTTTTCTAACCATAAGACAGCCTGCATCCACCCGCTGTCCGCAGCGTAAAAATCATTCTGGTATCTCTTCTCATTATCGGAAATTTGAACTTCAAAAGTTGAGGTCGAAATCGACGACATCCCCATGATCGTAATCAATAATAACAACAAGAGAGTTGCTACCATAACCATGCCGTCTTCATTTTTTGCTAAATGTTTTACTTTCATAACATTGAACCTCAAATCATTATTTTCCTTTTTGTTAAGTCCCGCCCTAAGCGGGACGCTCTATAAAATCGCGCAGCGATTTTATTTCACCAATTATATTTTATAAAGTTAAGCTGGCTGTTTACGCTCATCCCATTGATATTTTTCCACGAAGATGTAACCGCCACCGACTTTGACGACGATGTATTGGCAGCCACGATCCAAGTGATAGTGTAGCCGCTGGGTGGACTGGGATCCGTATGGAGCCCTAAGGACAGGTCGGAGTCGGAAAAAGGCAGTTCCAGCAATTCTTCTAACTTGTCCTGAGCGTTCGTTGTGCCTGCGGTTATGTAATTTGCTGAAGAAATCGTCTTGATCGCCGCGGTCTGCAAAGCACAAACACCTAAAATGCCGATTGCAAAAATGGCCGAGGCCATCACCACCTCCAGGATGGTGAAGCCGTCATTTTTTATGATTACACTTTTTTTCGCATCGGCGGCTGTTTTACAGCTTCGATTTAGTCTCATGGTCCCTTTCCGCGAACCAGGATTAAAGCCTGGTTAATAATGGTTTCGTAAATTATATCCCCAAATTGCGCACCTTAACCGTTAACTCCAGTTGCCTCCTTTTGTAGCGATCTGTGGTTGCACTGGCGGTATGATCCTCTATTGCAGGACGGTTGCTGGTAGTGGTTCCGAAAATCTCTTTGGACGAGCGTCCCAGAATATTGATGCGCACCATCCGGACCTGAAGTTTCTGGGTGTCGTTCAAATCCGCACTAGTTACCCATGAATTAACACTGCCGTCGTCATTGGTATCCAAACCAAAGGCAAACTGGAGGTCTTCGATGTTTTCGGTAATCGTGGCACCGTTGCGCCTCAAATTGCCGCCAACCAGGTCATAGGTCACCTCAACATATGAATTTTCACTAAAAAAGCTGATGGTGCTGCCGGCCGGATAACTGTTCATTACTTTGTTTACAAAACCGTTATAGGCCCCACAACCGAGATTGTCCAAGGAACCCCAGCCGTTGTCGGTCACCTGCTTAATAAAAACGATATCCGATCTGGTGCCGTCCGGTGAGGTAATAATGGCCTTGTATGGTGTTTTTGGCGGAACACCGAATTCGTTGCCGTTGCACCAACAAGATCCATCCCATTTATCATAGGGCGCATTACCGATCTCTTCGTCTACTTCCGCTGTTGCTGATGCTACGGGCATAGTACCGGCAAGAGTCAGCGCGGGCAAATCATCACAGGAGATGGCGGGAAGTGTGGCCGCACCGCAGGCACCGGCGTAATAATCGATATATACAACCGTAAGTTTGTCCGAGCCCGCGTCGCCGGCAGCATTGTCATTGTCATTGGTTATCGGATATAGTAGTGTATTTAGCGTTGTAGTTGGCGAAGGATAGGCAACACCGTCCATGTTAGCACCGGCCATGCGTATGTCGCGTTCAAGAAACATTTTGGCTACCCGCACGTTTTGCTGTAAAGGAGCGATCTGCTCGGCTAATTGAAAAGAGTAAAGCTGGGTCCTGAAAGTCAAATAAACGGCCACCAGAACAACCATCGACATGGTCATCGCCACTAAAAGCTCAACCATCGTAAACCCTTTTTTGTTCAATCCATTAAGTAACTGCTCTTGCATTGGTTTACTCCTTCTACCCCCAGGCACCGGCAAGCCATTGCCGGTAAACGACAGCACCGCCTACTCCCGAACCTATGGCATAGGCCGTACCTTTGCCGTTGGTTAAGTAAATATAACCTTCATCAACGCTGAGGGTGCCTCTTGATCCGAACACAGCGCCACCTGGGAAGGCACCACCGGTCGCCGTGACATTCGCGGTTGCATTGCCCATACCGTAAACGATATCTGAGGCGTAATCGGAAAGCGTCACGGTCTTTTCTTTGGTATTGTTACCAGTAGTTGCCCAGTCACCATCGCCATCATCTGAACAAACATAATAAATTCCATTGACTGTATCGAAAACAACCGCCCACTCCTTATTCTGCTTGACGGCATTTATCCTTGCAAACTGCATGTTGCCGTAAAGTTCGTTGGCTGCGGCTTTAAGATTATAGTTTGCCACCCATCCCAGAAAATTAGGTATGCCGATAGCAGCCATAATGCCCATGATGACCATGGCAATTATAAGCTCTATCAGGGTAAAACCTTTTGAGTTGCGCATTATTTATCTCCCTGCCATAAAATCGTTTTACGATTTTATGAAACTCCCGTCCCGCTAAAAGCGGGACGGGATCTAGTAAACCTCAGCCCTCTGGGCTGCGGCCTGATCCTGAGTCTTGACCTCCGGGATGGAAACAGTACCGGCCACCGGCATACCCGGCAAAACCCGGATTTGGGTCTTGCTCCCCGGAATGAAAGCGGTGCCGACTACCCGTAGATTGGGCAACATTAAATCTGTATCCAAGCCTTCCTTTTCCCTGGGAAAAGTCATTTCCCCGGGAGCCGAAGCCTCCCATGGTACCAATCCAAATACTTTCAAAATCCGGTAGAAACCAATAATAGCGACTCCTCCACAGGCGATAAGAATCAGATTCATCAAAGCAAGTATTGACTGGTAGTTAGGTGCCATGGTCAACCTCTTTGCATATTAGTGCATACAATTTTAATCAATTATTTGTGCTGGTTGTGCTCTATTCTGCATCTTGAGTTGTTTTAGACATTTTAAAGTCTTTTTAAGCCTATACAGTTTTGTTATCGACAAATTCGTAAAAATCTTTAGCTGTTTCCTGATGAAACAGCTAAAAAGCCAAGTAAGATAAATGCGAAGTTTATCTGGAAATTGAACACATCAGTAATAGCGAGCTATTTCGAGGCCAATTTTATAAGATCGGGTGCGAATGAGGATCGGGTAAAGATGATCTGAAGCTGAGATACAAAATGGTAAGTTATTTTTGCGCCGGCCCTAAAGATCAGCGCACTATTAGTTTCAGGATGATTTTTAAAACGCGCCCCGGAATTAAGGCTCTATACGACCAAATTAGGAACTTCCATTTCTCCTTTATGGAAAACTTCTTGAAAAGCGCTGACAACCTTGGGATCGAACTCTGTGCCGGAACCTTTGTTAATGATATCTTTGGCATCAAATGGGGACATCGCTTTGCGGTATGGGCGATCGCTGGTTAAAGAATCATACACATCTGCCACCGAGATAATACGGGCCTCGAACGGTATTGCCTTTCCGCTAGTGGGGTGATACCCGGAACCGTCGAATTTGTCATGGTGGGCCAGTATGATGGGGATAATCCGATTTAGGGGCCCTCCTACCGGCCCCAACACATCGGCACCTTTTTCAACGTGTTTTTTTATCTCGTGAAACTCTTCCTGGGTTAAGCGTGCTGCTTTATAAAGAATCTGCCGGCTTATATCTAACTTGCCGATGTCATGGAGTAAGGCTGCGCTACGGACGTCTTCGATCCGCTCCTGGTTTAATCCAAGGTAGGAAGCAATCTTGGCTGCATATATGGAGACGCGATAGGAGTGGTTTTCGGTGTACTTGTCTTTGGAAATAAATTGGCGCAGGATGTGCAAAAGGCCACGATAAGTCTGCTGCAGTTCCTTTACACGAGCTTCGTGACGCTCGTGGAGTGTTCCCATGGTATAGCCAGTGATAATTAACATGCTTCCCCAAGATATAATATCATACCAGAAAACTTCAAGGTCAAGAAACTGGGGGACCGAGGTCTTGGTGAGCAAAAACGGCTTGTAATACACAAGGAGGCCAATCAAAAACACACTGGCAAAGGCTGTTAAGGTAGCATGCCGTCGACCATAGAAATAAGCGGAAAACAAAGTAGGTAAAGTATAAAAACCGAGTACCATGCTTTGGGCGGTTACCAGATAATTCATGATGGCAGCAAGCATCAACAAGGACAAAATCAGCCACAATTCCTTGTTCACTTTCGCAAACCCGTCTATAATTGATCCTATTTCTGTATTCCCACTGTTTTTGAACAACGATGCCTTAGAGAGGTGAGCTGTGTGTTCGACTAATGGTTGGGGCTCTTTATAAGAAACCTGCTTAAAAGAAGGGATGTTTGCATCTGCTGCGACTAGTTTTTCTGTCAAGTATTCCGAAGACATAGTTTTTTTCCATACGGTAAATTAGTTGTTTCATTTTCTGCCGCCCGGCAAAAAAACTCACACAAACCCGAGAAGCCTTTCTTGATATTATCGGCGTTTATATAAAAAACTTTAGCCCGAATTTCTCATGAAAAACACCAAACAGAATGACAAAATGAACCTCCCCGCAGCAAGCTACGGGGTATCAATCTTTCATTTTAACCTTTTAGCGCAGCAAGCTGCGGGGTATTAGACCCTAAAAGAGAATAACAGGGTAACCGTTCACAGTTTCAGAGCTTCAGGGTTCAAGGTTAGTTAGTACTTGAGCGAATTATCTATAATATGGAACAAAGGCCGTTTCCAGTTTGAGTATTCTTTTTCCAATTGCTTTTTAATTTGTGCATTGCTATCTTTGTTAGGTATGATAAATTCTCTTATGAAGGTAAATTGATTCTGAACCCAAGTTTGTAATTGTTTTGGTTTCCCTCATGGGATTCATCAAACCAATCAGCAAGCCAATTATATATTGTTTGAACATGTTACCGTTATTAATAATTTAAGATGAGTGTGCAACTTGGAACATGATGTCGTTCTGGAATTAGTAAATGGCCAAATGAGAGAAGTGACTCTAGCCCGCCCTTTCAATCCCACCGAGAGTAAAATCCATGTGTTTATGGAGACCAATGGGGATGCTCGCAAGTTTTCCCTATCTAACGTTTGTTGTGTTCTAATGAAGAATATACCGGATGAAATTGCGCTTTCCCGGGAGGATGGGGTACTGGAAGAAGTGGAGACCATAAACGGCAATTATTATTTCGTTCTTGCCATAGAAAAGATAAAAAATCAGGCGGGATTTTACGGTTTCAACTCCGTTAGTATCAATCCTTATAAACTCATTTTTTTTACCTTTCACGGATTAAGGTCACGGCGTCAGGAAGCATCTTTGGGTGAAATCTTGGGACAAAAAGGTCTGATTTCTGATTCCGAAGTCGCTGAGGCGCTCAGTGAGCAGCAAATATTGAAAAGCCGCCGTATAGGTGAAATTGTTGCGGATAGCCAAAATCTGAAGCAAGAAGTGATTGAGAATGCTATTCAACAAGCGCATAAAACAGGGAAGGTGCCGCCAAAGGCCAGGGTCGGGGAAATATTAATTGACGCAGGGTTGATCACCAAAAAACAGCTTGAAGATGCTTTGGCGAGTCAGAAAAGCGGAAAAAGAAAAAAAATCGGCACGCTGCTGATTGAACGAAAATTTGTTACGGAATCCCAAATTCTGTCAGCTCTTGCCACCAAGTTCAAAATGCAGTTTGTCGATCTTGAGGACATTGTTCCAAACGCGAGAGCCTTAACGGCTTTACCAATAGGTATGATAGATCGCCTACAGGTTTTCCCTATAGACGACAACGACGGGCGTCTTGTAGTGGCAACATCCAGACCCACAGACACATCGATTGGCGATGTCTTGCGTTTCTATTTAGGTCGCAGGGTCGAATTAGCTGTCGCTACTGCAGAGCAAATTAAGAAGGCAATTGAAAAATACTACGCCAAATATAAAGATGTTTTGGAAGATCTTATCGATGAAATGCCTGAAGATGATATCGCCGTTGAGGAAGATTTGGACGATTTTGCAGTTGACGAAACCGATTCTCAAATCATCAAGCTCGTTAACAAAATCCTACTTGACGGTTATCAAAGGGGGGTTTCTGATATTCATCTTGAACCCGGACCTGCAGGGCAGCCCCTCCAGGTAAGGCACCGGATTGACGGCAGGTGCGAGAGTACACATAAGATTCCGAGGAGCTTCAATAAAGCGATTATTTCAAGGATAAAAATTTTGTCTAATCTGGATATTTCCGAGCGGAGGAGACCCCAGAGTGGTAAAATTATCGTATCATATAAAAACAAAAAAATTGAGTTCCGGGTAGAAATCACCCCTACCATCGGCGGTAATGAAGATGCCGTGATAAGGGTCTTAACAGCTTCCACACCGTTTGCCTTGGAAGATATGGGTTTTTCACCGTCTAACCTGAAAGATATTAAGGGAATACTCTCCAAACCTTACGGTCTTATCTTGTGCGTAGGCCCAACAGGATCCGGGAAGTCGACAACGCTGCACTCGGCATTAAAACACATCAGTACTCCGGCACTTAAGATATGGACAGTGGAAGACCCCGTGGAAATTACCCAGGACGGTCTTAGACAAGTTCAGGTTCATCAAGCAATCGGGTTTACATTCCATGAGGCGCTTCGTTCCTTTTTAAGAGCCGACCCCGACGTTATTATGGTTGGTGAAATGCGCGATCTGGAAACCGCTAAAATAGGAATCGAAGCATCACTCACCGGGCACTTGGTGTTGAGCACGCTTCACACGAACAGTGCAACGGAAACAGTGATCCGCCTGATAGAGATGGGTCTTGACCCTTTAAGTTTTTCAGATTCTTTATTGGGAGTACTGGCACAAAGACTGGCTCGCAAACTTTGCGAAAAATGCAAAAAAACCTATCATCCCGACATTGAAGAATACGATGAAATTGTGGATGCTTATAATTCCGAGCTGTTCAAAGCACATAACATGGCGACTTATAATGACAATTTTAGTTTGATGAAAGAAGGAGTGTGTGGAGAATGCTATGGTATCGGGTATAAGGGACGCATTGCAATCCATGAATTGCTACTGGGTACAGAAGGTGTTAAAAAAGCCATCAAGCAACGATTGATGGTCGAAGAAATCTTCGACTTGGCGATGCAAGAGGGTATGAAAACCTTGAAAATGGACGGAATTCAAAAAGTCTTCCAGGGCATTACAGATTTAAGCCAGATTTTAAAAGTGTGTCTATAGCACCAAAACTTCTGATTCTTCTAATCCATATTTTGAACATCTCAGATCACGTTTTACTGTCTTTTTCGGAGAGGGTCTCGAGGCTATAAATGTAGTAAGCCGAATCTCTAAAAAAATACTGCAACCCGCCTGAGGCGGACAAGCGCAGTAGATGGGACTTTTTACGACGCCATTAAAGTTGCTTTTGTAAAAATCGTTATTATACTTGATTTGAATGTTGCATAACCGTCAAAACTAATGACAGCAGACATCCCATAAATGTTTTCCCGGCTTAACTTTGCGGGGCAATAGGAGGTGATTTTATGGTTGATGATCATCAAAAAGAAAAGAGTGACAGCACTGATCGCCAAGCAGACGATTCCTGCAAATCTGAGATGGCAGCATCTAATTGCTGCTATGTTATCGATCCCTGCAGCTATTATATAGTTAATTCTCGCGGCTGTTTTGTCGATCCTTGTTGCTGCTAAAATAAAATACGTCAATAGGGGCCGGGGCTGGTCCCCGGCCCTATCTATACGCTAATATGTCCAAAATAGCTGATCTATGAATTTCAAAGACACCTATACAATCAGATGCACCGCGTGCAGTACTAAAAACAGGGTCCCGGCGGAAAAAATAGATGCTAAAGCCAAGTGCGGTAAGTGTGGGGCTCACCTGGAAACGGACACGGTGTTCTCCGGCCGCCCCATTATGGTTAGTGAGCAAGACTTCGACGCCAAAGTTTTAAAATCTCCTTTACCGGTACTGCTTTATTGCTGGGCGACCTGGTGTGCAACCTGTAAAACGACAACTCCTGTTATTGAGGAATTCGCCCGGGACTCCAAAGGACGGGTAAGGGTGGCCAAACTGAACGTTGACTCCAGCCCGATGCTCTCTTCGAAATATAATATTTTGAGCCTTCCTTATATTCTGGTATTTGATAACGGCCAATTGCAGGAAAGTTTTCCAGGTGCTTTACCCAAACATGAAATCATGATAAAAATGGCGCAATATATTTAAATAGCCGAAGATGATTTGACAGTGATCAAAATTAGGATTTACGGTTCTTCTCCAATTTAGTCGGATAAGAATTTAGGGTTTTTACCTGCCGCGAAGCGGCTTAAATGCAAAATTTACAAACCAAATCATCAATGTTATTAATCCGATAGTGTCTATTGGTTTAGGCAAAGAATTAGCGGCTGCAAATCGGATTTAGCGGGAGTGAAAAGTAAGGGAAAAGCTTATGGATCTGAACATGAAAATTCTAATCGCTGATGATCTCCCGGAAGCCAGAATGGTTATAATAAACTTCCTCGAGAATATTGGATTTACAAATATCAAGGAGGCTGATGGCGGCACAGCCGTCCTAAGAGCGCTGAAAAAAGAAAAATATGATCTGATATTATGTGACTGGAATATGCCGGATATGTCAGGTGTGGAAGTATTAAAAAAAATCAGGTCAGATGATAAATTAAAGGACATACCTTTTATCATGGTTACGGCCGAAACTGAGAAAGAAAAAATATTAGCAGCCATCGAGGCCGGGGTAAGCAATTACATATTGAAACCGTTTACTGCAGAGACTATCAGCGCAAAGCTAAAGAAGGTATTTGGTGATTGACTTTCAATTCCTCACTGTTTCTGCATTCTACTTTGTGACCACGGAGTATAGATATACATGTTGTAAGAATGAAAAAGGCACAGTGTAAAACAAGAAGATAAATTCGATAGACCTGCGATGATTCCGTACGCATCAATGGCTCGCGTTTTTTGAGTTACCTCAATACCGTCATGAATTCATCGAGCATCCGATAAAGTTCATAAACGCTCTCAATGTTAACGTGCTCGTTTAAAGTATGCCGGCTGCCGTCGCCGTCCGCCCCCCAGACGATCCCATTAATGCTGAATTGTGCTAAAAATCGAGAGTCATTGGCGCCGTCTTCAAATCCAACTCTGGTTTTTGCTGAAATGCCGGACAGCAACTTTAAATGTGACGATTCACCGCCCGGAAAAAGCGGCTCGACAGCCTCGACAACGATCTGACTGTGCAACTCTTTTTGCATCGTGTCTAAAAGCCGCTCCATATCGTCTTTGCCTGTATACCGAATTTCGACCGATGCCTCTGCGTATTCAGGAATTTGAGCGTGTAAATCTCCGCTATGAACTCTCTTAATAACCACGGCCCTGTCCTGGTGTGCAGGTGCCGATTTGACGAAATATGCTCGCAGCTTTACAAAATCGTCAATCAGCTTTTCCATGGCGTTCTCACCAAGCCAAGGTCTGTCACCGGGAGCCGCCTTTCCCCGTGACATGAGTTTGACAGTGGCAATCCCCTTTTCTTTAACAACAATTTTTTCAACACTGCCGCCGTCAAGAACGATACAAAAGTCTGTTTTAATTTCACCTAATACCTTTTTGGCGCCTTTGAAACCACCGCTTTCTTCATCTGCGGTAATCAAAACGCCGAAGGGCAAATCATTTTGGCTGCGGCCTTGCTTCCGAAGCCGCTGCAGGTGATTTTTTAACAAAACCAGCGAAAGGGCCACAGCATATTTGTCATCAAGGCTTCCGCGGCCGTAAATTTTATGATCTTTTTCCAATGGTTGGAAAAGTTCTGCCGGCGCATCAACCACATCAATGTGACTCATCAAAAGCACCGGTGCAAAACCGTTTTGCGGAAGGACCAGAATGGAGGGGGTGTTTTCGTAATCAAAACGCTTATATACGACCCCGCAGGTGCGCAAATAATTTTCAATAAATGCTGCACACCGTTTGATCTCCTGTGGTTTTGAAGGTACGGTTTGGAATCGCATCAGGTCTTTGGTCAGATCGATAATCTCTCGCATATGCGTTTTATTCCTGTTGAATCATATTAGGTCTTGTATATCTCTCACAGAGCTCACAGAGCTCACAGAGCACACAGAGCACACAGAGCACACAGAGCACACAGAGCACACAGAGAAAGAATATATTTAAACAGTTTATTACAGTTTATCAGGGTCAAGGAAAAGGATTTTTTTCAGATTAATGGCATAAATTTTATGGATTTTCTGTTGTGAAGTGTGTAGAGTGTAATCCTGCTACAGGTTACTCTGTAAAATAATCTAAAAGGAGCTTAATATGTACGAGATAATAGCAAATCCATCAGACTATGACATAGAGGCTTTAGTAGAAGGTATGGGCTACAAACCGGTTGTTTTTCCGGACAACGAACGTCAAAAGTGGGCCGCAGAAATCGATATCTTTGCCGAAGGCTTATATGAATTGGCGGAAAAAGCAAAATATCTTCAAGACCTTTTCAGCAGTGAAGAAAAGATCATGGCGACACCGGCATCCATGAAAACATTCAAATTGCAGCTGTTTAAAATTAATGACGCCATCAAGGCGGCGCTCGATTTGGCGCATAAACTGGAGTCCGAGATTATTGAAAAATGAATTCAAATATACCCACACGGCCGCAAGCTTACAACCTTCTGACCCAACACAATCAAAACGACAGCCTCATCAAACATGCCCTGGCAGTGGAAGGAGTGATGCGCTATGCGGCCCGCAAACGGGGAGAAGATGAAGATAAATGGGGCCTTATCGGACTGATTCATGACCTCGATTATGAACAATTTCCCGAAGAACACTGCCGCAAAACCGAGGAAATTCTCAAGGAAAATCACTGGCCCCAAGAGTATATCCGGGCGGCGATCAGTCACGGATGGGGGATCTGCAGCGATGTTGAACCCCGGTCAGAACTTGAAAAAGTCCTTTATGCCGTCGACGAATTGACCGGTCTGGTGGCTACAACAGCCCTGGTTCGCCCGTCTAAAAGCGTTATGGATCTTAAAGCCAAATCCGTAAAAAAGAAATGGAAGGATAAAAGATTCGCCGCCGGTGTCGACCGCTCCATTATTGAAAAAGGTTGTAATATGCTGGGCATGGAGCTTACCGAATTGATTACGGATACGATTATGGGCATGCGGGAAGTCGCCGCAGAAATCGGCCTGCAGGGAAAAGATCCGTGAAAGTTAAAAACTTCCCATTTTTTTTAGCCACAGACCCACACAGACTTACACGGATTTTTCTCCCTGCGGACTTTGCAGGGAGAAAGGATGTTACCAAACCGGCGTTTGGCAATAAAATAAACAGATAATCATATTGTTTGTCCCTCGCGAAGCGATTGTATTTTTTATCGGCCAGGTCGGCTGATAAAATGTCTGTGTCCGTCTGTGTGTGTCTGTGGCTAATTATATATAAAAGGTGTAATAATATGAAACAGGAAGTAATCGTACGTTTTCCGCCGAGTCCCACCGGATACCTGCATATCGGCGGTGCCCGCACCGCCATTTTCAACTGGCTTTTCGCCCAAAAAACCGGCGGCAAGTTTATTTTGCGAATCGAAGACACCGATGCGGAAAGATCATCGGCCGAATCGATCCAGGGCATTATTGCAAGCCTGAAGTGGCTGGGGATTACCTGGGACCAAGGACCTTATTTTCAATCAGATTTCATCCATGAACATATAGCTGCCGCCCGCAAACTCATCGATAGCGGTCATGCCTATAAATGTTTCTGTCCCCAAGAAGAGATTGAAAAAAAGCGCCAAGCGGCTGTTGAGAAAAAAATCACATTCCAATACGACGGTACCTGCCGCAACTTAACCCCCGAGGAGATTGCCGCCAGGGAAGCGGACGGCACCCCATATTCGATTCGATTGAAGCTGCCCGCCACTGAAGGCTCCATTGTAGTTAACGACATCGTCTATGGAACGGTTGAAAAGAAATACGAAGACTTGGAAGATTTTATAATCGTGCGCACCAATGGGCAGCCGCTCTACCTGCTTTCCAATGCCGTTGATGACATTCGCGACGGAGTCACCCACATTATCCGCGGTCAGGACGGACTGGGCAACACACCCAAGCAGATTCTCATATACAGGGCCCTGGAAGCACCGATTCCTGAATTTGCACACATGTCCCTTACACTGGATCCACAAAAGGCCAAAATCTCCAAGCGGACCCACGGAGAATTGGTAGCGGTGCACTTTTACAAAGAGCACGGATTTTTGCCCTGGGCACTGGTGAACTTTCTGGTCCGGCTGGGATGGTCGACATCCGATTCCAGAGACTTTTTTTCCAAAAAGGAGCTTATTGAAGCATTCTCTCTGGAAGGGATCAGCCGTGCCAATTCAATTTTTGACATCAGAAAAAATGATCCCAAATATTTTACCGATCCCAAAGCAATTAGTATCAATGCCCATTACCTGAGGACGCTGCCGCTGGAAGAGATCGAACCTTATGTCCGGGAGCAACTGGAACAAGCGGGAATCTGGAACCCGGAGTTTGAAACCGCAAAACGCGTCTGGTACCTTGATACCATTGATCTGATTCGCAGCCGCTATCATTTAACCACCGATTTTGTGACCCGCGGTCGCGCCTATTTTTCCGAAGACTATCCCATTGAGCCCAAAGCTTTGAAAAAAAACGTCCTCAAGCATGAGAAACTGCAAGAATGGTTTCCGATTCTGGCCGAGCGCCTGGATACCGTCAAAGTCTTTACCGCCGAAGAAACCGAGAAAACAATCCGCGCCTTGGCGGAAGAATTGGGGATTAAAGTAGGAATCCTGACCAACGGCACGCGCGCAGTAGTTACCGGGCAGCTGGCGGGCCCGGGTCTGTTTGATATTCTCACCGTCCTGGGCCGGGACCGGGTGGTCCGGCGCCTGCACAAAGCCACAGCCCTTTTTGAATAAAGACATAAGAACCGTTCAGGGGTTCAGAGTTCACCGTTCAGCCTGCGATGAGCTCAGCCGAGTCGGGTTACCTTTCGCAGGCGTTCACAGGTTACATTTATGCCGTACGGAATTATTTTGAAAGATGAACGTGAATATCGAACAGACTGAACATCGAACGTCCAACGTTGAACATCGAATAATGATGTCGCTCCGCTCTACAATTTAATTTCATTCGGTTTTTTTATTCATCATTCGATGTTGGGCGTTCGATGTCGATGTTCATCCGTCTTTGGATGTTCATCCGTTGAACCTGTGAACGGTTAATCATCTTTTTTGTAATTGCCTCTTCATCTCTTCCCTGATTTTTTTTAACAAAAACCGTTCGGGAAAGTTCGGGCGGGATAGATAATGCAGGGTGTTGTCAATAAAACTGTCATACATTTCCTGAAAGATGCTTTCCTTTTCGTTATCGTCCACAAAAATGCGATTGCTTTTATGTTCGAAAACGACCTCTTTACCAAGCGCCTTTTTGATTTTATCCTTGTTTGCCGAAAAATCTTCGCTTTTTTGAATCAAGGCTTCATCGAACGGAACCTTTATACGAGCCACCATATTAACCATCCATCTGTCCCCAATCGTTTTGATGGACTCGTCATAAATCTCCAAGATCAAATGATTTTCAAGGTCAATTTTTGTTATTAATATAGGCTTCATATAAAGGGTTGATGAATTCATCACGTTTTAGGTTTTGGTTATTGTTTTACGCTTATTTGCAAATACTTAAAACCGTAATTTTTCAATAACCTCCGGAGAAAAGGGTTTCAGGGTTTTTCAAAAAAGGTGATATCCTGGTCGTCTGCCATGGCATATCACGGTGACCAAATATTTATGATTTCTGCGGCAACGTTTTACAACTTCTCGAATAATTTGACAAATCATAAATATTTGGCCACCCTTAGATAGCGTATTTGATAGCGCTTTTTTTGAAAAATTCTGAAACCCGACAATTTTCTAAACCCTAGCTTATTGAAAAGTTGCCTAAAACCTAAAACTGAAAACGTTCGTAAAAAGGAAATTTTTACTTTTTACGAATTTTTAATGTCAGCGGACCGGCACCCGTGAGGAATAATTTTATCCAGTCAAACCCAAATTTCATGAGTTCTACATCCGATGCAGTTAGCTTGTCAATTCTTTCCGGCGATACATCGAACCGGGACAAAAAAGTACTTTCAAAAACAAACATCTTGAATTTGTCAATATTAAAACAAGCCATAAAGGCCATCTTAAAAGCCGGCCCGTCGACCCCCTGACGGCCCCACGGGTTTCCCCTAAACAGCGCATCAACATCGACCCACAGGTCATTCATATCATTGAATATTTGTATCTGTTGGTCCTTGATCCACTCATTGACGGACCATTCGCGGGGTTCTTTATGCCCCAAACAGTGCTCGTGACAGGCAAGAAAAAAATGGACCGCCCGTTTCTTGCCGGCACTGCTGCGCGCCACCGCCCGTTCCAGCGGATAGGCCCGGCATGAGAACGGTCGATCCTCATATACGGTACATCCTCCCTGGGCAAGAAAGGAACATGATTTTCTCTCACCAGGCGACATCTTCAGCATAAGATTAGGGAAATAAGGATTGTCTCTGAAAGCGGTTAAGGTATACTGTTCCAGAAACCTCTCAGAAGAAATGCTGAGGCAGTTCTTCAGGCGAATAATATCATAAGGATACAGATACATGTCAGCATCGTGACAGCATCGTGTAAAACATGGGGTTTGAGGATGGCAGTCAAACCTGAACGTGTCTGTTTCCAAAAGCTTCCTGCTGCCGTCTATTTGTGGATGGCCGTGCTTATCTTTCATTTCCAACCCTCGATCAGTAACCCAGAACCCCTCGGCACGGCGTAGCTACGCGAAGACGGCTGAACCCTGACAGCTATCATGCGAACGTTTTAAACCACCTATACCAATTCCTGCAGCGGTTATCAACCACCCAAATCCCCGCAACTTGCCTTCCCCGGGGACCAAATGCCGATCACGTTTTTGATTGACTCCAAAGCTTTAATTCACTATACCTCAATTGAGCCCGAATAGGTAAGCAATTCTTGCATTTGGCAGACCGCCACATCCGGTTTTAAGTTTACCCTAAATTGCGGGTGCAGCAGATTTGAAAGTCTAAGATACCGGCACCGGGGTTGAGCAAAGCGAAATCCCGTCGTCGGAATCATTGAGCTAAATAAGGTAGCGGAGGTGAAAAATGACCTGCTTTAAGAAAATGATTATTTTCCTGTTTACCGGGGCATTTTTGTTAGCCCATAGTCCGGCAAGCGCCATTCCGCCCGATTTGAATGCTGACCGCCGGGTAAACATTAAATGTCCCAGTTCAATTGATCATGATTGGGAAGGGCAATTCAAACCCGACGGCTTCATGAACACGCTCAAGCGTATTTATCACGAACTTGACATGAATCTATGGGCCTCGGCCCGCAGCGCGGTTGAAAAAAAACACGGTGCAGGGTACGCTTTTAGCGCCGATCCCAATGAGGGTATATTCTACATCTCCCACGCCAAAGCTTTCTTCCCTTATGGCGGTCTGGAAAGCCTTTATCCACAGGATAAAATCCAATTCCAGGAAGTTTTTTACGTTGTTGAAATCGATTGGGATAAACAGGAGCTTAAAATAGTAAGGCAAAGGGATAAAAAGATATTTACGCTTAATGTGTCTGATTTCGAGAAAGGATTTCTCTGGTACAATGCCCTGCTGGATAAAAACAGAGCTTTCATTCCTGTATACGGCTTCCTAAGCCTGCCGGGCGAAGCCAATGAATTCCCTACAATTTGGAACAGCTGGCAAGATAATAAAAAAGACTCGGCAACTCCTCCGGAAAGCCTTGTGGATTATGATTTTTACAAAGTACTCGATTATCAAAACGGCTATTACCTGCTGGCCCAGGATTTTAACGAATTCGACTACAGGAGTAATCGAGAGGATATCGGAATCATCGGCTGGGTCGAAAAAAAGTATATCACCCTGTGGAGATCCAGGCTCTATTACCACCCCTTGCAGCCGGTACCATTTTTCAATGACCCGGAGGGTAAAGACGAGTCTTTGGAAGCTGGTGAAATCAACAAATTTTACGTAGAGCATGTTTATTTAAAAGAAAGGCTCTTTCGGGACATCGTGGAAAAACTCGATCAGGAGAGCCTGCATAAATTTTATACTCATTTCGGGTTTCCCCAGTTAACCCACCCGCAGTACACCAAAGACGATTCTTATGCCAAGGTGTTCATTCCGGGCGCATTTACGCCCAGGCTCATGCGGCTGCTCTCCAGTTCCATCAAAAGAAACTTAAATACCTTCTTTTTATTGGACGTATCCGAAAGTATGCGTCCTTTTGCCGACTATGTGAAGTCTTTTAATAAAAGCGTTCAGGATATGAGGCAAAAAGGTATTGGATTAAGAATGAACCGCGTCTTTGCATACTGGGATTCACCCGAAAGCTACAAAGATATTAAAGCCGAACCCAATTTTATCCGGGTCAAAAGGCCCGAGAACCTCACCTTTGTCAAGGGCTCTGGAGACCGTGATTACGCCGAGCCTCTGATGCGGGCCATGGTCAAAGTCCTTCATGAAATCGAATCCTTACAAAAAGAACGGCAGATCCTTCCTTTGCATGCAAAACTGCTTTTTGTCATAACGGATGCCGGGCCCAATGACCTGTCCGAAGAAACCTTATCCTATGTTACCCAAAAAGCGCTGGATCTTAATCTGAGCGTCTACTTTATCTATCCGACCGACCACGGTATCCTGACCCCCGCCAATTTGAACGACACTCCGGACGATGCCTACCGTAATTTAAAAGACCTGATCGCCCGGTTTGAAGCCGGTAATCCTGAAGGCCAAGATGTCACCTTTAGAAAATTCGAATTCAAAGCTGAAAAGCTGAAATCAAAGCAAGAACGGCAAGAGGATTTCACCAAACAGCACAAACGACTTTTGGACGGAATCCAGGCTTACGTCGATCATGTTTTTAAAACCCAGGGCGCTGGAGAGATGCCCAAAGACATTATCCTCTATTTTTCAGATCAAAAACTGTTGACGGAAATGCAAAAATGGAGCGATCGCAAAATTCAGGTGCTGAACCACGTCGTTAAATATGTAAAGAATGTTGAGGACCCCATTGTTTGGGATCAACGCATAGCAATTCCGGCCAAACCGGTAGAGTCTTTTTTGAGAGCGATCAGAACTCAGGATGATGTTTCTCTGTCCGATCTTAAAAAATTGATTATTATAAATTCACTGGTGAGTGTTGACGATATCGAAAGATGCAGAAAACTATACGATCATATTAAACCTCTTATCGAAAAAAGAACCTTCCAATCAGCGGATGCGGCATTTTATAAAGCCTTAACCAGCAAAGAACCCGGGAAAGAGATTCTCTGGAACAAAGCCCTGGGCGAGGATAAAGGTCCCCTGGCGGAATATATTTCCAAGCGAGGGTTCCACCTCAATTCCTTTAATCAGGCCGTGCAACGTAAATTTATGTACCTAAAGGTTGGAGAGCTTTATGCCCCCGGTCCGTGATCAGTGAGAAGTGATCCTGGATACTTGATGCTGGATACTGGATAAAATAAGGATAACTTACTTTTAAAATCCAGTTGTCAGTGATCAGTGACCAGTATCCAGTATCCAGTAACCAGTATCCAGTGACCAGTATCCAGTAACCAGTGACCAGCATACATCCTATGAAAACAAAATTACACCCCGTCAAATGGTTCTGTATCTTCCTGTTAGCCGGCTGGGCATTAGCCGGTGAGATCCACGCGGATACACTCTTTAAAGGCCGTAACATACAACTGAGCAACGATAACAACCGCGTTTTTAAGGTCGGCTTAACCGGCACTACTGCCGGTTATAATTTTTTAGCCCTGATCGAAAATGCCAAGCAGGAGTCGATCTCTCTTGGGAAGTTAGGTTATTGGGAACTGGTTGCCGATCCTCCGTCATCTCTGCGCAATTATGATCTGCAGCTGGTTATTAAAAACCGTTACAAGGGAAAATTTCAGATCGAATTTGCCTATGACCGCAGCCGGCAGGATATCCGCTATCGCATCCTGAACGGACCGGTCCGGGTCAAGCTTGACAGCAGCGAATATTATCCGGTACTGAACATCGATCATATCGCCGCAGTAACCTTGAGCGATGAAGAAGGCATTATCCGCAGCGGCTCCAAACGATTTTTATTTTACGATTTTAACAGTTTCGATGCCGATCTGCGAAAATACTATGGGAGCGTTAAGCGCTTGCTGAAAAATCCGGATTTCTCCCATTATTTCTATTACTATGAAGCCGGCAACTATAACAGCTACTATTTCAAAATTTATCAGGATATCGAAAAGCTGGATACCGACAAAATGGGGCTCTCCCTGGAAAACGACACCCTGGAATATTACCAGAGAGTGCTTGATAATCTGAAATCTCTTCATGGAACCGATTTCGCCGACCAGGTAATCATCGTTTCCAGATTCGGCAAGAAATATTCAAGAGAATTAAAAATATATGCATATGAAATCGGTATGAGCAGAAACATGATAATAACTCTCTGGACATACGGAGATAACTAGTAGGCAGTGATCAGGGGTCAGAGATCAGAGACCAGAGGTCAGTGATCAGTTATCAGTGAAAGGCGAAAAATTATCAGTAACCAGTTATCAGTTATCACGCAACCAGTTACCCGGAATCAGAATCCTGAACCCTGAACCCTGAACCCTGAATCTTGAACCCCGAATCCTGAACCCCGAACTAATGACAAATGACTTTTACAAACTGCTGGTTGTGTGCCTTAAGATGCTCTTCAGAAAGTCCACAAGAAAGCGATTCGTCTGCCTCGTGATAGCCTTCTTGGTAATGATGGGCTTTAATACATTCAGCTACGTAAAAAAATTCCACAAAGCAGAAATGTTGAAAAATGAAATCGTAAACCAAAAGGCTTTCAAAGTCTTTTTTGTGCGTATGCGCTCCCAAAATAGCTTTGGACGATTTCTTGCCGGGCACTACCGGAAACTACGGCATCTCGGCGCGGAAATTGTCAAGCAGGCCTTTATATATCAAAATAATCTGTTTATTCACTTTTTTACTCCATCCGCAACAAGTCACCCGGACAGCTTAAGCAACAAAGACGCCATCAATTTGTTGTACAGCGTTTATCATATCCAAAGTTTTGTCGATGACTTTTTTTTAAAAGAGCGCACCGACGATTATACCATAAATGTCATAAACAATTATATTGATCACAACGGCACCGCACTCAATGAGGCTGTTATTGCGGACAGACACAACACACTCAGATTTGATTTAATCGACCTTGCCGATATGATAAGGGAAAACGTCTGGGATAAAAGGATTGATGTTTATAATTCTATTAAAAAATCTATTATCGACAATATTAAAAGAATCCCCCTGAACCCAAATCATATGCCGAACCCATACCTGAGCAGAGTGGAATGTATTATTCCTTTGAATTTTTTACACATATTGACAAACATCAAATACGACAACACTACTGATATTATCGATTTGGCGGAATCAGTCAGTTATGAAAAGGATGGGGCCATCAAAACCGACAAAGCATATTTGGCTATCCCCCAAATATATCAGGATAACGTAATGTATCAAGACATCGATGCCTATCCCAGATACGTCCCCTTCTATGTTCCGCAGGTATTAGAACCTCGCTGGAACTGGCTGATGTATCAAAATATCGATATAAAAAACGACTTTATGGATTACATCGATCAGCTGCATTCTCAGGGACACTACCTTTATTCTTATGAAAAGTCGCATATCTTGAAAGATAAGGTAAAGAATATCAATGATGATATCCGTTCCAACCATATAAATTTCTATCTCACGGATTTATCCATGGGGATTGCTTTTCCTTTTATGATATCGCTTTTTGCATTTATCCATTTGAAAACCGAAATTGCTTTCCTGTTTATGTTCAAAAACAGAATCAGGGAGCTGTTATTCATCTTTTGGCTGCTGCCGGTCTTACTGATGCTGTTTGTCAAAGGGGGTATTCTTGCGGCCTATCTTCTGTATTCAATTTTCGGTGACTTGGGGGCCTCAGCTCACATTGCGCTGCCGCTGGCAATAACTCTTTTTTCTGCGGCCGCAGCTTTCCACCCCATTAACAAGTGGTGTTTCAGCCCGTTTACCGGCAACACCCTGAACCTGCATACATTGCACAAAGGAAGATAAATGAAATTAGGATTCAAGGGGCCAAGGATTCCAGGGTTCGAGTGAAATACTTAAAATATCCATGCCTCAACAGCAGAAGTTGAAAGGATGCACAAAACAATGATAAAATTGTTTGAAAGCAACCACTTGACCCCTTGAATCCTTGAACCCTTGACCCTCTTCTCCAACTAAATGGGAGAAGAGCCTTAACCTTTAACTTGTTACGAAACTATCAAGGTTCAGATTATGTCGAAGGCCAACCGTTTTGAGGTTACATTTCCTTTAATATTGACCCAGAACGACTCATTCAGCATTACTTTTACTCTGGAAAGCGGCGACACCCTTGAATTTAAGCAGGGCGCCTACTACCTGTACGGAGATAACGGCTCCGGTAAAACAACCCTGCTCAACATGCTGGCATTAACAATTGGCAGCATAGGAGGAGCATCCGGCCCTGATAAGGGAACAATCAAATTTAACGACGAAACATATAATGCCAAGAGTTTTAATTACATCAGGGCTGCCGAAATCAGGGAAAAGAGTTTTTGCATCTTCCCTCAAAAAGCCTTTTTCCTCCCTGTTTCCACACGTGACAATTATATGGTTTTAAATGGATCCGACCGGCAAAAGGCCGCCGCTTTCTCTGCCCATGAATATCCGGATCTGCTTTCAGGCGGCCAGCAGCAGAAAGTATTAATGGATATAGTCTTGGATGCAAAAAAGCCCGTTTGGTTTTTAGATGAACCGCTCTCGAATCTGGATGCCGAAAGACGTCACTATTTTTGGATGACCCTGCAAAGAGCTTATCGAAAAAACCTTGCCACCATCTTTTTCATCGACCATTGGATGGGTAAAAAGATTAAGGACGATAAGAACTTTCAGCATTTAAACACGCTGCTGGTTGTTACCGAAAACCGGCAAAAAAACAGCCCTCCCAATATCACCGCTCGGCACATAGAAATATTTGAAAATAATGATCCGCAAGATTTTTTTGGCCGGCAGATACAGCAAGTTCAAAAAGAAATGTCAGCAACCAGCTTTCTTAATAAGGAACCTGGAGTGTAAAGGGAAAAAATGAAAAATCAAACAGGAAATTTTGCTAAAATATCGCTAATTATTCTTTTGGGGATGTTTTTAACATGCCTGCACAGCACTTCTGCCTTTGCAGTTGATTTTATAACCAAAAAGGAATTCGAGGCCCAAAAGAGCCCTTATCAGGATTACCCTCTCAAAATTTTATTCAAAAAACTTGCCGAAAGCGACGCCTCCGAAAAGAAAATGATCAGAAACACGATCATTTTAAAACAGGTCTTTGACCGCAATATTCAGGAAAAGATCAAGGCCGGCCTTATCAACTATCAGGAGACCTTCGGGACCATAAGCAATATCAGCAACGATAATTTAGAATTATGGCTCCCCAAAACCGACAGCAGTATCTCTTTTTATCTTGGTATTGACCGCATCCCTCTGGTAAATGATCATAATTACGAAATCTTAGAGTCGAATATCAACAAGTACGCCGCCGTCATCTACTCTTTGGATAATCGGGTTTATCAAATAAAAATCAGCTTTCTGCCTACCGCCCCGGACGGCCTTTATATGCAACGTGAAAACGATAAAAATATCGTGGGTTGGAAACGGCCGGCAACAGCCCGAGAACCGGTAGGCTACAAGCTGTTTATAAATGAAGAGCTTTTTGGGCAGGTTAAAGAGACGCATGCCAAAGTGCTCCGAACCAGCGGGCAGGTAGATGAATATTATGTCAAGGCCGTTTATAAACATGGCGACAGCTTGATCGAATCTGATGCTTCCGATATCCAGACAGATGAAATCACTGCAAAAGAAATACAGCAGGAAATATTGGCCTGGGAAACCTACGACCGTATCGTAGCGGCTTTAAACCCGTCCGAATGGCAGACGGCTGAAAAGCTCCTTTATGACAACCAGCCGTTCTTAAGTGAAAATCTTGATCAGGAGCGCCAACAGAATACTGCACTGCTCGTGGCTTTTTTCAAAGACATCGATGCCGGCGACCAGCTCATCCAGGCCACGCCCATATCGATCAAAAGCAGCGAATCAGCCCTAAGCTCCTATCAGAGCGCCGCGCAAAAAGCTAAAAGCCTGCCTACCGGCCTTGACGTTGAATTTATCCCCCGTCTTAAAATCAATGCCGGCAAAGAGCAGATTGCGCGCCTGCAAACCGAGCAAAAGCAGCTTGCCGCCGGTCAAACCTACGGCCTTATCGTGGCGGCTTTAAACCCGTCCGAATGGCAGACGGCTGAAAAGCTCCTTTATGACAACCAGCAGTTCTTAAGTGAAAATCTCGATCAGGAGCGCCGACAGAAGACTGCACTGCTTGCGGCCTTTTTTAAAGACATCGATGCCGGCGATCGTCTCGGCCAGGCCGCACCCGCATCCATTAAAAGCATCGAATCGGCCTTGATGTTTTATCAGAGCGCTGAAAAAAAAGCTAAAAGCCTGCCCACCGGCCTTGATGTTGAATTTATCCCCCGCCTTAAAATCGATGCCGGTAAAGAGCAGATTGCGCGCCTGCAAACCGAGCAGAAGCAGCTTGCCGCCGGCCAAACCTACGACCGTATCGTAGCGGCTTTAAACCCGTCCGAATGGCAGACGGCTGAAAAGCTCCTTTATGACAACCAGCCGTTCTTAAGTGAAAATCTCGATCAGGAGCGCCAACAGAATACTGCCCTGCTCGTTGCTTTTTTCAAAGACATTGATGCCGGCGACCGTCTCATCCAGGTAACGCCCGTATCGATCAAAAGCAGTGAATCAGCCTTGAGCTCTTATCAGAGCGCCGCAACAAAAGCCCAGGCCCTGCCGACTGCTATTGACGTTGAGTTTATCCACCGCCTTAAAATCGATGAAAGTCAAAAGCAGATTGCGCGCCTGCAAACCGAGCAGAAGCAGCGTGCCGCCGACCAAACCTACGACCGTATCGTGGCGGCTTTAAACCCGTCTGATTGGCAGACGGCTGAAAAACTCCTTTATGGCAACCAGCAGTTCTTAAGTCAGCACTTGGATGAAGAACGCAAACAGAATACCGCCGGGCTCATCGATTATTTCAGAGAAATCGATGAAGGCGATCGCTTCAGCACAACCACACCCGCATCCATTAATAACATTGAATCAGCCTTGATGTTTTATCAGCGCGCCGCAACAAAAGCCCAGGCCCTGCCGACTGCTATTGACGTTGAGTTTATCCACCGCCTTAAAATCGATGAAAGTCAAAAGCAGATTGCGCGCCTGCAAACCGAGCAGAAGCAGCGTGCCGCCGACCAAACCTACGACCGTATCGTGGCGGCTTTAAACCCGTCTGATTGGCAGACGGCTGAAAAACTCCTTTATGGCAACCAGCAGTTCTTAAGTCAGCACTTGGATGAAGAACGCAAACAGAATACCGCCGGGCTCATCGATTATTTCAGAGAAATCGATGAAGGCGATCGCTTCAGCACAACCACACCCGCATCCATTAATAACATTGAATCAGCCTTGATGTTTTATCAGCGCGCCGCAACAAAAGCCCAGGCCCTGCCGACTGCTATTGACGTTGAGTTTATCCACCGCCTTAAAATCAATGGGAGCCAGGAACACCTTGCGCGCCTGCAAACACAGCAAAAAGAACTTGCCGCCGGCCAAACCTATGACCGCATCATCACCGACCTCAACCCTTCCCAGTGGCAGACGGCTGAAAAACTCCTTTATGACAACCAGCAGTTCTTAAGCCGGCATCTGGCCGGAGAACGCATTCAGAATACCCTGGGGCTCATCGCTTTTTTCAGAGAGATCGATGCCGGCGACCGCTTCAGCGCAACTGCACCCGCATCCGTTCAAAATCTGGAATCAGCCTTGATGTTTTACCAGCGCGCCGCAACAAAAGCCCAGGCTCTGCCGGCGGCCATTGATGTTGAGTTTATCTACCGTCTTAAAATTGATGAAAGTCAGAAGCTTCTTGCAAAATTGCAGGCTCCTGAGCAGGAATTTGCGGCCGCCCGAAATGCCCGGACAGCGGCAGTAGTAGCTACCGCTAAACCCGCGGCCCCTGAAGAAATAGTTGATCGTAAAACCGCACTTGAAGGTGCCATGAAAAATTTTAAAACCAGGGACTATACCTCGTCTTTAAACCATTTCGAAAAGGTTTACAGCACCCAAATTGCCAGCCTTAAACGTTCTGAAAATAAAAGTATCAGAGGATTGCTGTCACTGCCCGTGAGACACAGGGCCGAAGTAATTTTTTTATTAGAGTTAGATCGCTTGAAAAAAGAGAATGAGGGTAATGAAGACCTTGTCAAAGAGGGTCTTGAAATATTGTACGAAAGCGTTGATAACGGCGAGGGGCCCTGGTCGATCACTCCCGCGTCCAAACGCAGAAAAATAAAACGTCACATAGAAAAATACGTGGAGTAAAGGGCATTTTAAGCTCTCACAGAGCTCGCAGAGTACACAGAGAAAGATAATTATCATTTTTCCTTACCGCTGAGTCCCGCTAGATATAGCGGGGCTCAGCGGTAAGGAAAAAAACCCAAATATCTGTGCCCTCTGCGGGCTCTGCGAGAGACAAAAAAATACTATAACGCAGTAGATGGGACTTTTCACGACGCTATCAAAGTGTAAGCTGGTCGCCCGGATTCATAACAGTCACTTGAGCGGAAGTTTCCTGCTCCACTCTTAAGGCCCAGGCCGGCGCATCCTGCTTGATCATATCAAACGTATTGTAGTGCATGGGCACCACCTGCGCCGGTTCGATCAGTTTGACCGCCCGCAGGGCATCGTCGGGTCCCATGGTAAAATTGTCGCCGATGGGTAAAATTGCCAGGTCGATGCCCTCTTCGCCGATTAGCTTCATGTCGTAAAACAGTCCGGTATCACAGGCGTGATAGATCTTTTTTGTTTCAAGATAGAGCAAAAACCCGCAGGGATTTCCGCCGTAAGTACCATCCGGCAGGGCTGATCCATGCTGGGCCATGGTCAGTTTTACCCGCCCCCATGGGAAATCAAAACCGCCGCCGATATGCATCGGATGAGCGTTATCAATCCCCTGCCCCACCAGCCAGTTGTAAATTTCATAATTTGAAACAACGGTTGCTCCGGTTCGTTTGGCAATTTCAACGCTGTCCCCCAGATGATCGCCGTGGCCGTGTGAAACCAGGATATAATCAGGTGCAACTTGATCGGCTTGAACCGGAGAGAGGGGATTGCCGCTGATAAAAGGGTCCAACAGCAGTTTGGCCTTTGCGGTTTCTATCAAAAAACAGGCGTGCCCGTACCAGGTAATTTTTACTGTCATTGCGCACCTCTCTCCCAATAATAAGCGTTTAATTCGTTTTATTTGTTATCATAAATTCAACGAATTGTACTACCCGGAGGCGGCAAATGTCAAGTTTACCCCGTTATCGTATTTTGATAGTATTCATTCTGGTATAATACTGGTATAATAGCTGCAAAGTAAAGATACTCTTAGAGGGGATACGAGAGGTTGAGAGGATGCTCAAAGCACTTATTAAATCGTTTGAAAGAAAGCACTCGACCCCTCTTGGCACGGCGTAGCTTTAGCGAAGACGGCTGAATCCTTGAATCCTGGAACCCTTGGTATCAACTAATCGAGAGAAGAACCGTTATTATTTACAATGGTTGTTGGAGGAGTTTAACATGAACAAGGCGTCATTGGTTGAGCCCCACGGCGGTTCGCTGGTGGATTTGCCGGTGGATCAGGAACGAAGCGTTTTGCTGAAAGATATTGCCCTGAACCTGCCGGATATTACTTTAAACGATCGTCAGTTGTGTGATTTTGAGATGCTTGCAACCGGAGCCTTTTCTCCGCTTGACGGGTTCATGACCCGCTCTGATTATGAATCGGTTCTGGACCGTATGCGGCTGCAAAGTGGAATTCTCTGGCCTCTACCGGTTTGCCTCAGCCTCCCCGATATCCAGGCCAGGACCCTTGATGTCGGCCAGTCGGTCACTTTAAGAGATCCTGAAGGGTTTTTGCTGGGAATCATGCATATTGAAGACATCTGGCCGCTGGATCACCGGAAAGAAGCCTCCCGGGTTTACGGAACTACCGATCGGACTCACCAGGGAGTTAATTATCTGTTTAATAACGAAGGTAACCATTATGTCGGCGGCAAACTGGAAGTATTGAGTCTACCACTGCACTTTGACTTTAAGCAGCTGCGCATGTCTCCGCGGGAGGTCCGCAGCATCTATCACAAACTCGGATGGCAGAGGGTCGTAGGATTTCAGACCCGCAACCCTATCCAGCGACTGCAGTTTGAAATGACCATCAGGGCTATGCGGCAGGCCAAAACGAATCTGCTGCTGCTTCCGATTACGGGGATGACAAAACCCGGCGATTTCGACCACTATACGCGCGTAAGATGCTATCGTGCGGTAACCCGCCACTACCCGCCGGATTCTTTTGTGCTGAATTTGTTACCGCTTTCCATGCGTCTGGCCGGCCCCCGGGATGCACTATTGCATATGATAATTGCAAAAAATTACGGATGCACCCATCTCATTGTAGGTCGCGACCACGCCAGCCCGGGATCTGATGCCAACGGCAAGCCTTTTTATGAAAGCCATGCGGCCCGTGAACTTGCCGAAGAATACAGTCAAGAAATCGGCGTGACCGTTGTCCCTTTCCAAGAGCTGGTTTATTTGCCGTTTGAAGATGAGTACCGTCCCGCGAACCAGGTTCCCGAAGGGACCCAGACGATTTCTTTTTCAAGTTCCCATATCCGGGACAGGATCAGGGCCGGACGGCGGATACCGGAGTGGGCCACTTTCCCTGAAGTTATAGCGGAGCTTCGCAAAGCATATCCATCCCCGCGCCAACAGGGCTTCACTATTTTTTTGACCGGCCTTTCAGGAGCCGGAAAGTCGACGATTGCCAAAGTTCTATATGCGCGCTTTCTGGAGATAGGGGACCGCCCGGTCACTCTGCTGGACGGTGACATCGTACGGCGGCATCTTTCAAACCTGTTGAATTTCTCCAAAGAGCATCGGGATGTCAACGTGCGCCGTATCGGATTTGTGGCCGGTGAAATCACCAAAAACCGCGGCATTGCCATCTGTGCTCCCATTGCGCCCTACAATGAAACCCGAGCGGAAATTCGGAAAACCATTGAAAACTACGGCGGATTTTTCGAACTTCACGTCTCAACCCCAATAGAGGTTTGCGAAAAAAGAGACCGCAAGGGGATGTACGCCAAAGCCCGGGCCGGGCTTATCAAAGGTTTTACCGGTGTGGATGATCCTTATGAAATACCGAAATCTCCTGAATTGCGAATCGATACTACCGCTCTGACGCCCGATGAGGCCGCCCAGGAGGTCCTGCTGTTGTTAGGACAAAAAGGATATATATAGAGCCCTAATCGAGCCAAAACTCGATTAGGCGTTATCCGGACGAGAGGACAATTGAATTGTTGGCGTAAGGCAAATTTTCTTCTTGAACTATATCTCCCATAATATAAAATGAATATAACTGATGCAAACCGGCATTGTTTCGTGGCAAGGATCAGTCCTGTCGAAGATCGCAGCATGGTAAAGGAGGCGTGTAATGGTGCTGAAAACTGATAAAACTGTACGGATTTTAGTGGTTGATGACGACCAACAGTTGGCGAACATGCTGGTGGAATTTTTGGTTAAAATGGGCTATCAGGCCACGGCAGCCTATGGCGGCCGCGAGGGGCTGACACAGTTTGAACAGGGAGATTTTCAGCTTGCGATCCTGGACTTGAAGTTGCCGGACATGGACGGCATGGAGCTTTTAGAGGCTATCAAGGCCGTGGACAGCCGGGCCGTAGTGCTGATCATTACCGGCTACGGAACCATTGAGTCGTCAATTATCGCCGTTAAAAAAGGGGCTTACGATTTCATCCCCAAACCGATCAATCTTGAGGCTCTGGAACTAATTATCCGCCGGGCCCTGGAAAAGCACACTCTCTTTAAACAACTCGGTATTTTCCGCGGTCTGACCCTGGCCCTAATTATTTCCGTTCCCGTCTGGCTGATCCTTGGAATCATTCTGGCAAAAATCTTGCTAAAATAAAATCGCGAAGCGATTTTATTTAAATATAAATATCTACAAATTCGGCGAGTTTCGGGTTTACCAATTTTCTCCCGTTATTCCCGTATTTACCATCTAAATCATCTGCTGCACGCATTGCAAATACAATTTGATTTCGATATCGCCGGGGATAAAGGTCGAGGCAAACCGCAACTTTCTTGGCACTTTCATGCAAAGGAATGAAATTTTGAGTTGGTACCAAAGCTTTTGTAGTAGTTACGTTCATAGGCCTCAAAATTTAAGCCTTACCTGAAGTATGATTAATAAGAAAATAATCCAACCCGGCTTTTTGCTCGCGCGTTAAATTCTCAAACTTCACGCCATAGCGCTTAAAGATAACCGTGCTAAATGGTGACCTGTTAGCCAGCTCAGTGTCTGAAACAGTCTTGATAGAGATTCCGCCAATAGCGAAATCACCACCGGACAGAAACATATCTAGTTCGGAATAATCTTGTGTATCTTTTCCATTTGTAAAACAACGAAGTGCAAGCCCTGACCTGCTTATATCCAAGAGTTGTCCAATTTCTTCATCGGATTCAGACTGCAGTTTTCCAAAAGTAAGGTCACTGGTCAGAAATCGTTGCAGATTTCTTTGTCGTATTCCCTTTCTTCGATCTCCGGCGATCCGTTTTTCAAGGCCTGTGTAGCCGGGGTCAGCGGACACCCTTCGATCCGAACCATAGCGTCTACGCCCGATATCACTATTTTCTTGGCTAATAGCTTGCATATCTATTTCCTTGTTTTACTTCTGTTCATTTGGATAAACGGCTATGCCGCGCTAACGAATAGTAAAATGATACTTAAATAAATTTCTGCAACATAAGTATCCGCGTACGTCATAACACCTGCCACTCCAATCATGCCAAAAACAAACATCCCGGTACATAATGACAGCAACAAAACATTTTTCATTTTTCAACGCCTCACAATAGTTCCATAATAGGGCAAATATTTAACTTTTTAAGAATGCTTTTTGTTGATGCAAACAAAATACAAATCAAAATGAGTTAAACAGAACTGAATTTTTTGAATTAAAGCTTATTGCGGTCAAAAAGCAAGAATGATTTTGAGCGGTACATAATGGGTATAAGAAGTGCCCCCCTCTTTCTAACAACTCTTAATTGTTAAATATTTTGGGTCATTTCCAAAAGAGTTGGAGTGATCCTTGGACCCTCTTCTCCAACTAAAACAATATTCTGGGTAATTATCGGGATTATGGCAGCGTTGTGTATCGTCCGGCTCAATTAGTTGAGGGGTCGGGGAGTTTTTATCATAGCGTATTATCTGTCAGCGGAATGGATGATCTTTTTTTAAAGCGTGTGCTGTTTGAGTGTATTAGGAATCCGTTAGCAAGAACAGACGGATGCCGCAATTGCTTTATTGCAAACGATTGCCCATCGTAAAGCAAACCTGTTGTTTTTTGTGATAAAAGCCTCTGTTCTTTCTTTACGAGCCCTTATACACGAGTTCACACGGTTTAAAAAAAGATTTTCCATGAAGCGACCATAAGAGAAAACTCCCCGACACCTGAACTAGTAAGACCTTTGCAAAACGCCCTTTTTTGCAAGGTCTCACTAGTTAGAAGACAATCCCCACATATCCCACAAAACTATCGCCGGGGCTTTTATCATAGCTGGTGGCATAGGCGATACTTTGCGCCTTTTGGGCCCCTAACTGTTTGGCCGCGGCAATCGCCGCTGCGGCCGCACCGCCACAGCAGGCATTCTGGTTCTCGAGAGCTTCGCTGATAACACTGTCGGGGTCCATTGCCAGCATGGCATCAATAACCCGGCGGTCGTTTTCATTGCGCACCCAGTCGATCGCTGCCGGCCCCCTACCTTTGACCACAAATCCATAATTGTTTCCGTAATGAGTTAGATCCGTGGATCCGATCACTTTTACCCGCCGGCCCAGCCGGGTTGAGATATCCGCCACCGCCCTGCCGATCTCTATCGTTTTTTTGTTGGGCGGCACACCCATGGGAATGAGTTTGGCATCTTTGAAGAAGTATTTTACAAAAGGAAGCTGGAGTTCGATGGTATTGTCCTGGGTAAAGTTGTCAGCAGTTTCAATTCTAAAGCTAAACTGCTTGGCAAGCTCGCCGGCCATGGTCTGTTCGATTTCAATGGGACCGAATGGTGTTTCCCAGGCGCCCTCGGCCATAATATAAGAGGGTGAACCGGAATGCAGGTGCATTCCGAAAATTATGACCACATCCACAGGCTCTTCGTCCTGAAGCCAATGGAGGACGTTGCAGGCAATGCTACCCGAAAAGTACCAGCCGGCATGGGGGACGATCCCGCCAATGAAGCTCCTGTCCCCATCCGGCCTCTGCTTGCCTTCTTCAAGAAAAGTTTTGATCTCTCTCTCGCACCCGGCAGCATCGCCCGGGTACCAGTTTCCTGCAAAAACAGCTTTTCTTAGTTGCATGGTAGTACCTCCTTTCCCGTGAGTATCAAACACCTTGCCCGGATAAACCGGAATTAAATAAGATTCTCTCGCAAAGGCGCAAAGACGCCAAGATTCTTAAAAAAGTTTATTTTTGTTTTCCTTTGCGGACTTTGCGCCTTTGCGTGAAACAATGTACTGCTCAACAATTGATTTTTGCCACTAAGGGCACAAATTTCAGAACTATGGAGCTCAGCAGGTTGCATCAAAAATCATGTCTATTTTTTTTAAGTCCTGAACCAGGTCGGCCAGCCCAAGGCCTTCAAGGGTCTCGGCCTTTTGCAAACCCGACTCAGCATCCCAGCCCCTCAAAGCATAGAATTCCTTGCGCATGGTTTCAAAGACATCCCGATCCAGGGTTTTGCCCTTGCGACTGACGACTTCCTCTCCCGGCCCGGGCACGATCACATCGGGATTCATGAACACGGTTTCAACCGGATCAGTAAAATTGAACTCTTTCAGCACATCATCTGTTTTGGGCCGCCGTCCTTCCCGCAAAAGAACCCCCCGTTGCAGATTAAATATTCTTTCACCATATTGATGCAGCCCGGCTTCATCCGTTTTTCTGCCGGTTACTGCCGAATAAATTCGACTCTCAAGAGTCGCATCGCCAACATGATCGGGCGTATTCCAAGAGACCATTATAGGCCAGGCGGAATCACACAACAAAAGGCTGTCCTTGGCGTAGGTTCGATCGATGATTTTAGCGGCCGCCTCGGCCTTGCCTGCATGGGTGTTTAAATCCCAGGCCTGCTCATTGCCCCAGAATTTAGCGGCCACAGCCCGAAAAACCGCAGATGTTACCGGTGAAGACTCAGGGTTGGACTGATGCATGACCCACAATCCGGTTAACCAGCTTATTTCGTGAAGCATGGCGATCGGCTGCCTGGGTTCCAGGGCATACAACAACCCGTTCATTAAATATTCGCGGGCGGAATAGTTGGCGCCGTCCCCGACACCGGAAACCTCATTGGCAAAATGAGACCGGGCTTCACTCCCGAGCTTTTCTCCGACTCGCAGCAGGCCTGCGGCCAGAATATCGCCAAATCCTTCTCGACGAGCAATCATATTGGCAAGGCTTTCAAAAAATGGACGCGTGCCCAGTTTTGCAATCTCGAGTCCGGTCTCTTTATCGGTAAGGTAGCCGGCCTTGTAGCAAGCATCCAGCCACTGAATGATATTATACATTTCCATGGTACAGATCGACAGATCGTTGCAGATGCCGGTGGCATCCACGGCGGTCTCGGCGGACTCTCCCGGCCTTCCCATTACCCATGGAAAATAGACGAACATGGCTTGACATTTTCTAACAACATCCTTGCCGGATTCTGTTCGAAAAGCATTTCTATATTTACAATCAAGACCGCACTGATAACAGGACGATTTTCCGGTTCGGCGAACCTGTTCTTCAGGATAAGGGGCCATCAGCGGATCACGCTTATTTAACTGCACTGCCAATTTGTTCAGTCTTTTCAATTCCTCCGGGTTAGCCACGGCCGGCCGGTTCCCAATACTGCCACGGCTTTAAGGTTTTTAGAACCCATCACCGCACCGAACCCTCCGGTGGCGCTGCCTTCATTGTCCGTCATCAGATTGGCACTCCGGCACATGTTTTCACCGGCGACACCGGTTGTTACGAAGCGCACGTTTTTCCCATGGGTTTCTTTTAAGATATCCCGGACAGCATAAACACCCTTGCCCCACAAAAAAGATGCATCTAACATTTGGGTCTTGCCATCATGAATCCAAAGGTAAACCGGCTTTTCCGACCGCCCCGAGATGACAACACCGTCGTAGCCGGCCCTTTTTAAATAGGGGCCGAAAAATCCGCCAAGATTGCCGTAGCAGAATCCTTCCGGCATCAACATGGGCGACTTCCCCACGACCTCAAACCGGGAGGCGCCCTGGGTACCGGTAGCTCCCAGAGGTCCGCTCATCAGTATCAGCCGGTTCTCCGGATCAAAAGCATCCACATCGGCCCCTACTTCTTCCCAATAGATCTTTGTGGCAATTCCGCGTCCACCGAGAAAACGGTCCGCATAGTCCATGGTATCAAGTTCAGTGACCCGCATATTTGACAAATCTACATTGAGAATCTTGCCGCACCATCCATAAATTTCAGTAGCCATGGTGGCCTCCATTTTTAATACGATAACTCACCGCCCATTCGCTTTGCTCATTAGAGCCGCAGAGAACGCAGAGTTTATCTATTCTATCAAAAAAAGATCGATATATACGGGAACAAGATCTTTGCTTGAAACTTCCCCTAATTCCCTTTCGATCTCGTTGAAAAGATTTTCCAGGGTTTGGTCCAGTTTCTGTGAAATTTCGTACAAAGCCTGTCCGGTCAGGCCTGAAAGCCAATGTAAAAATGCCTCTTTCATCTTCCGGCTGGTTTTGCGCGGCTTACCTTCACCGCTCCACAGATCGTCAAAAAACCGCTTGAATTCATCCAGTGTTAGGGGCGCCGGCTTTTTTGAAAGGCCCAGGTAGTTCCGGGCCCAGAGGGTCAGGATCAAGTTTTTATAGGTCAGAAAGTCATCTGAAATCTGCTCAGGTTTAACAGCCGTCAGCGCCAGGAATTCGTCTAGATAGATAATTTCATTTAAGACTTTTGCAGTCTTATCAACGTCGTCTGAACAGACAAATTCCCGGTACAGCACTCCGGTAGCATAATTATCATAAAACAAAGGTTTTTTAATAAACAGCCCTCCCAGCACACCCATCCCGTCCTGGTCCCAGAAGTTCAAAAGCAGCCCTTCTTTTTCAAACCAGCTTGTTTTGCGCCAGCGTTCAGCTCGCCATTTCAGATCGAGGGCACGTCCGTAGCCCACTCTGAAAATTCCGGCAAGCGGATATTGCTGTATCAGTGCGGTCGCCCGGTTGATGTCGTGTGGCGTGCCTTTTGCAGTTAAACGCTCAAGGCCTATATTTAAATATCCGCAGGCCTTTTTAACGATAGCGCCTAATGCCTCCCTGTCTCTGATAGTCTCCTGGTCCGCGGCTACAATCTGATTGCACAGGCCGGCAAATTCAGTCTGAATCTGTTCTAAGACCTCATTCATTTCAATCCGTTTCAGGGCCCCGGTAAAAAGATTATCTTCTTTTAACATACCGGCATGATAAAGCGGCACAGGAAGAAGCTGCCTGGGTTCGTCGTCCTTGACGGTGTACTTTACGCTCTGCTTTTCAAAATTCTGCGGCTTCAGCGACTGGTAAATTCCAATGGCTTCGTCAAAGGGCATAAAGCCTTTTTCCGCCAGTCTGACATTGCGCAGGCGATAGGCTTCTTCCTCAGTTTCAGCAGGGATAACACTTGAAGATTCCAGCAGGACTTTCTGATAAATGATGTGGTCGTAATCCGCAAGGAGCCTGAAAAAGTTTGACAGGAATGCATCACGATGTTCTTTGATGGTTGACTCAGCTTCTTGCTCCTTGGCATCCGGATCGAAAACATCCTCTTTCAACCTGACGTAAATAGTGTCATCAAACGTAAAAAACCCTTTATCAAATTCTGATGGATCCTGATCGCTTTCTCTGATTCTGACCTCAATGTTTTTGAATAGATAGAATTCCACGAATTCAGTTTTTTCATCCAAGAACCATTTGAGAAAACGCTGGGGATCGACCTTTAAGAGCAAATCGAGCCAGCGGGTAACCGCGTGTATTTCAATTCTGTCTTTTTCCCAGACCTCTATATCGAGGATATATTCCCACTGCCGGTTCGATGCCAGTCTCATCAACTCAAGTGAATCTTCAAGCCCGATATCATTAATCAAAAAATAGAAGTCCTCCTCGGGAAAAGAATGCACTAATGCCACCGGCTGCGGCGCATCTAAAATAGCGTCCAGAGCTTTTTTAGACGGCAGTTCCATGATCTTTCTTCTTTGCCGCGCCAAAGTTTGGTAGCGTTCGAGTGCCTTTTTGTTTTCAGAATCTGTGTTCATATTTAAATTGTACCTCAATTGAGCGAAAACGCTCAATTGGGTGTCCGTTGTCCTTTGTCCGTCGTCCGTTGCTAAGCAATAAGCAAGCGAGATTATATTTGAAGAACCCTGCCGCAAGCTACGGGGAATGCGCTCGCTGTTGTAGTTCAACTACAGGTGAAACACAAAAAGAGGTAACTTCTCAATAACCTCAGAGAAAAGGGTTTCAGGGTTTTTCAAAATAAGGTGATATCCTGGTCGTCTGCCATGGCATCGCACGGTGACTAAATATTTATGATTGCTGCCGAAACATTTTACAACTTCTCGAATAATTTGACAAATCATAAATATTTGGTCACCCTTAAACAGCGTATTTGATAGCACCTTTTTTGAAAAATTCTGAAACCCGACGATTTTCTAAACCCTAACTTATTGAAAAATTACAAAAGAGGCCCTAAGAACCTGTACAACTACTGACTACGGACCACTGACGCCTAATCGAGTTTTGGCTCGATTAGGGTATCAAGCTGCAGCCGTCTCTTTAGAATGCCAGGGAGCAAATTTAAATAGCAGCAGCAGGCCGGGAATGGCAATAAGCGCGCATGTGATAAAAAAAACCTCCCATCCCATATATTTAGCAAGAAAGCCTGTGGGGGCGGAAGCCAGAACCCTGGGAACACCCATCAGACTGCTCAGCAGCGCATATTGCGTAGCGGTAAATTTTTTATTGGTGATACTGGCCATGAATGCGACAAAAGCGGCGGTCCCCATACCGCTGCTTAGATTCTCAAAGGCGATGACTCCCGATAAAACAGCGACACTGCTGCCGATACGCGCCAAAATAGCAAAACAAGCCGTTGAGACGGCCTGTAAAAACCCGAAAATCCAGAGGCTGCGGTTAATCTTAAGACGCAGCATAAGTACTCCGCCGATCAGACTCCCGACGATGGTAGCCCAGAAACCGAACAATTTAACCACCGCACCGATCTGGGATTTTGTAAATCCGATATCCATATAAAAGGGTATGGTCATCGCACTGGCCATAGTGTCGCCGATTTTGTAAAAAAGAATAAAGGCCAGGATCCAGAAGGCTTCCTGCCTCCTGAAGTAATCAATCAACGGATCGAAAACCGCTTCCTTTAAAGTTCGGGGAGTTTCGACATTAATCTCAGGTTCCGGTGCCAGCAGTGTGGTTAAAACGCCGGGAAGCATACAGGCTGCCATAATTAGATAAACAAAGGAAAACGGCAGCGAGTCGGCCAGAATCAGGCCGCCGCCGGAAGCCAGCAGCATCCCCACCCTATATCCGTTGACATAAAGAGAAGAACCGAGGCCTAATTCCTCATCAACAAGGTCTTCCCGGCGATAGGCATCCACTACAACATCCTGGGAGGCGCTGAAGAATGTAACTATAAATGCTGCCACTGCGACCATCCAGGGCTTTTCCCCCGGATCGGTGAAGCCCAGACCGGCAATTGAAAAAATCAAGGCTACCTGTGCAACCAGGAGCCACCCTCTTCTGCGCCCCAGAAATGGGAGTGTAAAACGATCCAGAAAAGGCGCCCAGAGAAATTTCAGCGTATAGGGCAGACCCACCAGGGCCATCAGGCCGATGACGGCCAAATCGACGCCCTCGTCCTGCATCCAGGCCTGCAACACCGTTATAGTCAGCAGCAGGGGAAGACCGCAGGCAAAACCCATAACAAAAGTAACCAGCATACGACCGCTGAAAATTACTTTTAAGATGGGTTCCCGTTTTTCAGGCAGTACTGAGTTGTGAATTGTTTTCCTCGGCTAAATTAAGAATCTGATTCAGCTTTCTCCAGGTCCGACGGCGTTACTATGGGACCAAACTTTTCTTTCAGGGCTGTTAGGCCTGCTCGCTGCTCTTTGAAAACTTCGAATAGTCTGTGGGGAACATTAGCTTCTTTGCCGTATGCCTCTATCTGCAAGTCTATTCTGGCAACAATATTGTCAATATACAAAGAAAAATGTTTTATATAAAGTTCTTCACTGTATTCCTTGTCGATAATGGATTTAAAGAGATCTTTAATATCATTATACTTTGGAAGAAACCCGATGGGAGTTTCAATCACTTCTACTTCCCGGTGGGTATGTCGTTCCAGCCAGGCCAGCCAGACTTTTACGTCTCTTTTTTCTCCTAAAAGTTTTTTGGAGGTACCGCCGCGGGCCTCATCGGTCAAGAAATAATTCAAACCCGCCATTACAGGCTTTTTATCTTCAGCAATTTTTTCATTCCCAAAAAATTTAAATTGAGCATCCATGTAATCCCCTAATGAACCCGGAATAAAAGGAGCATTGGCCCAAGGTGCCCGTTTAACCCCGCTTGCTCCTACTTCCGTGGCCGTTGCTGCGGATACGATACCGGCACCGATAACGACGCCATGGTCCGCACTTTTTGCAGCCCAGACCGGAGGCATGGTATCGCCGTCTCTGCCGCTGTAGGTGATCACTCTGGTGTCAACACCGTTCGGATCCTCTGCTTTTGACGAATAATTCGGCAGAGCCGATGAAGTTAAGGTGCACCTGGCATTGGGGTGGGATATCGGCACCTTATTTCCATGCTCATCGGTCATACCTTCTTCCCAAGGGCCTTGAAAATTTATACCTTTACGCGCCGGTGTTTCACCGCTTCCCGTCCAATGGGGAACACCGTCTTCATCGATAAGCACATTAGACCATATCACTTCAGTTCCGGGCTTCCTTAAAAGTTCCATAAGATATGGGTCACCTTCCCAGTTTACATCCTCGACTATACCAAAAATACCGCACTCCGGGTTAATCGATCGAATGCTGCCGTTTTCATCTATCCACATTTGGGCAAGGTCATCACCGACAAAATGATTGCCGGCCATGGCGGTGGTTGTTTTACCGCATCCGCTGGGCGCCGCACCGGTACACCATGTTATGCGGCCTCCCGGGCCATCGATACCGGTAATAAACATATGCTCCGACAGTTCATTGCCCCTGTTGTCATATACGGCCTTGTCAACGCAAAACCGGTGATTACCCTTTTTTAAAAGCAGTGTATTGCCGGCATATGTGCAGTTGACACTGTAGGTTGTTTGATAGCTTCGATCCATATATACACGCGCTGCAGGCAAGTCTTCGGGACGATTTAATCCTTCACTGTGTATATTGGTAAAAAAATAACCTAAACGTTCCACCTCTTTGTCAAAAGCATGAAATGCATTTCTGTATAGTATTTCCGCGCTGTGCAAAACATAGGTCGAACTGGAAATTTCCAGGGCCGGGTTTGACACAAAAGATCCGACGGGACCGCGCATATAAAAACCGACGATCATGGTTTTGCCGTTCATAACGCCTGACATCTTGTCCCGCACATCTTCAAGGGCTTCGGCTCGATCAATTTTATTGGCAAGGGAGCTAATCTCTTCGTCTGGATTGGCTATATAATATGTACGATCAATAATGCGTCCCTGTTCTTCTTTTAGATCATAATGGATTGTGTGCCCTTCCATGGGAAGTACAGCTTCTTCTTTCTTTTTTAATGACAATTTTCTGATGTATTGTTTATCTTCCTCAGACCCGGTATTGATAAAGACTGAATCCGGAGCGCACATGGCGATAGCATTGGCAATTTTGATCGCGATTTCCGGCTGTTTCATCTTTGTTATTCTGGATAGCTGTTCCTTGTCTAATTTTTTTTCAAAAAGATCCAGAGCTGCTTCATGGGTTTTGATACCTCCAATTTCAACGACGATATCTATCCCTTTTTTTCTTTGTAACATGTATTTTTCCTTTTTTTTCGCCACAAAGGCACCAAGACACTAAGAAAGAAATAATATAATATTTTCTTTGTGCCTTTGTGACTTAGTGGCCATTTTTCTTCACATTTCTTTTCGGCTTACGATTAAAATGAAGCCACGATAATATCAGACAATTCTCTTTTGGGTACGTGATGAATCTCTTTGTCATCCCGCCAGTAGCGGATATTGTTATCATGGCCGACGGTTTCTATCACGACTTCCTCTTTTGGTTCTCCCAGTGCAATGACAAGCAATATTTTAAACTGAGTCTCTATGTTTAGTATATCCTTTAGTTTTTTGCGGTTGATTGATCCGAGCATGCAGCCGGCAAGCCCCTTTTCCACGGCACCCAAAAGAATGCTCTGGCCGGCAATGCCGCAATCGTATCCAACATAGTCATTGGCTTTGGCAATGTCACTTAAAATAATGATATAGGCCGGCGGTTGTTCACCCTCTTTGGGGCCCGGCCAGTTTTTAAGATATGCCGCCCAACCAAGGCAAGCAAATATCTGCGCGTTGATTTGTGGATCGCAGGCCAGAATATAGCGCAACGGCTGCAGGTTGGCAGCAGATCCCGACAGCCTGGCAAGATCTACCAGTTCCCGCAGGGTTTCCACATCCACCCGGCGGTCCTGGTGAAATCGCCGGTAGCTTCTGTTTTTTTTAATCAGATTTTTGATCATTTTTCATATCCTCGCATTTCAACTTTGTCTGAGAGGGCAAATGCTGTTGCAGCCAGATCAAAACTTTGTCAAACTCAGCTTTAAATTCCGCTAACGCTTTTCCTCTGTGACTGACACGACTCTTTTCCTCCATGGTCAGCTCTGCAAAGGTTTTCTTGTACGGCGGATAGTAGAAGACAGGATCGTATCCGAATCCGTTGGAGCCCGCAAGCTTATCAGCTATCAGGCCTTCACAGCGGGCCTCATATGTCAGGGCGAGACCTGCCGGAACAGCAATCGATATGACACATTCAAAAGCGGCCTTGCGGTCAGTTTTGCCCTGCATCGCCTGCAGCAGCTTTAAACATTTCTCTTTGTCGCCGGCATTCTTGCCGGCATACCGTGCCGAATGTACGCCGGGTGCGCCGTCGAGCGCCTGGACCAAAAGTCCGGAATCATCCGCCAGCGCCGGCAGCCCCAGGACTCTGGCAGCAAAACTTGCCTTTTTATAGGCATTATCATCAAACGTATCACCGTCTTCTTCCACCTCGGGGATGGGGCCAAAATCATCAAGATTCTTGATCATAACATTGAAGCCTTCTAAAAGTCCCCTTATTTCTTCAGTTTTTCCTCGATTTCGCGTAGCAACGACCAGAGTGATTAAGTTCCCCATAACATCCTTTTATATGGATAGAATTGTTCTAAGTCCTAAATTTCCGCAAATAAGTTGATTTGTAGACGTTCACAGGTTCAAAGTTCCCCGTTCAGGGTTCTGCGCTCTATGTTCTGCGTTTAATCTTTGAACCTCTAAACTTTGAACCTTTGAACCTTTGAACCTTTGAACCTCTAACCCCTGAACGATTACGTTAGTTTTATAATCCATGGCAAGCTCTTTGTAAAGTTTTTTGAAGCCATTGGCCCTGTCGCTGCCGGCGGAAGGTTGTTTTCGCACACTGCTGCGGTTCAATTGCCCGGCATTTTTCAGAAAATGCTTTACACTGCAAACTGTGCTGGTGTATTAGTCCCTCATAATACCTAATTAAGGGAGATGCCATGCACAAGCTTTTAAAAGCTCGTCCCGGTCAAAAAATGCTGCTCCTTGGCAATGAAGCCATTGCCCGGGGGGCTATTGAGGCCGGTGTCGCCGTTGCCACAACCTATCCGGGCACACCTTCTTCTGAAATCTCAATGAATTTTTTTCAGATATCTTTAGAAACCGACCTTTATTTTGAATACAGCACCAATGAAAAGGTAGCCCTCGAAGTAGCGGCCGCCAGTGCCAATTGCGGAGTTCGCAGTATCTGCGTAATGAAACACGTGGGCCTTAATGTGGCGGCCGACGCTCTTTTAACCTTAGCATATGTGGGTGTAAAAGGCGGGCTGGTTATTGTCACCGCCGACGACCCTTTCATGTTTTCCAGCCAGAATGAGCAGGATAACCGTTACTATGCCAAGCTTGCCGGCCTGCCCCTGCTGGAACCCTCTTCAGCCCAGGAAGCCAAAGATATGGTGGCCTATGCCTTTGATCTTTCGGAAAAACTGCAGGAACCGGTCATCTTTAGAACCACAACGCGCATCAACCACTCTACTGAAACCGTTATTCCGGGTGACATTCAAGCTCCCCAACCCCGTGGTGATTATACAAAAGATCCTTTCAACCATGTGCCGATACCCGCAGTTGCCAGAAAACTGCATGCCAGGCTGTTGAACCGACTCAAAGAAGCTGAAGAGATTTCCGAAACCAGCGCTTATAATATCAGCGAAGGAAACGGCCGCTGGGGAATCGTATGCAACAGCGTCAGTTACAAATATGTTGTAGATGCCGTCACAGATTTGAACATGGGCGGCAAAACCAAAGTACTTCGCATCGGTTTCTCCCACCCGCTGCCCAAAGCATTATTAAAGGATTTTTTAAAGGGGTGTGAAAAGGTCCTGGTGGTCGAGGAGGGAGAACCTTATATGGAAGAAGCGCTCAAGGCATTCGCCCAGGAAGAAGGACTGGCCCTGCCCATAAAAGGTAAGAGCGATGAGCTTTTTTCCCGCCTCTATGAATTTAATCCTGCCATTGTGCGGCAATGTCTGGCCGCATACTTTGATGTGGCCTATACACCGCCGGCCGTTCCCGATCTTTCCGATCTTCCCGAAATTCCACAGCGTCCGCCCACCCTCTGTGCAGGCTGTTCCCACAGGGCCACTTTCTATGTGGTGAAGAAAGCCGCAGAGGGCATGGAAACGATTTGCCCCACCGACATCGGGTGCTATACTCTCGGATTTCTGCCGCCGCTGTCCATGGGAGATTTTCTGATATGTATGGGAGCTTCCGTCGGCACTTCATGCGGTTTTTCAAAAGTAACGAACAAAAAAGTGATTGCCTTTATCGGTGATTCAACCTTTTTTCACTCCGGGATACCCGCTTTGATCAACGCTGTTTTTAACAACCATAATTTTACCCTGGTTATCCTTGATAACGGAATCACGGCCATGACCGGGCATCAACCTAATCCCGGTGTAGATATGAAAGCGCTGAACTTAGAGGGATACGGGCATGTATCGATCGAAGCCATCGTAAAGGCCGCTGGTGTCTCCCAGGTGACAGCCATAAGACCGTACCGGGTTAAAAAGAGTATAGCCGCAGTTAAAGAAGCCTTAAACTATAAAGGTGTTTCGGTTATAATATCTCAAGAGCCTTGTACGCTGTATGCCAAAAGCCTTAAAAAGCTGCGCGGAAAGCCCTTTTCTGTTAGTGAAAAATGTAAAAACCATAAAGATTGCATCAATGAGCTTGCATGCCCGGCCTTTTTCATTCAGAATAAAAGGGTTAAAATCGACCCCACTCTGTGTGTGGGATGTACGGTCTGCGCCCAGATATGTCCAGAAAAGGCTATAGTGCCTTTAAAGGATAAAGTCTGATAAATTCGAAAAAGTCGAATTCATTACGTATTTGGTGTTTAGTGTTTAGTGTTTTGTTTGAAGTATATACATAGATACAGCTTGTTAGATCACCAAACACTAAACACAAAATACTAAACACTCTCGTAAAAAGTTGCTTATCTGACTTCTACGAGACATCAAGCTTGATATCCAGCACCATATAACAAATGATAACTACATGAAAATAACCAGATTAATCATCGTGGCGGTGGGTGGACAGGGCAATCTGCTGGCTTCCAGGGTTATTGGTGAAGCCGCACTCCTGGCAGACGTTCCTGTCGGCATGAGCGAAATCCACGGCATGGCCCAGCGGGGTGGGGTTGTGGAATCCGCTATTGTGTTCGGAGATGCGCAAAGCAACATTATCGCAGATGGCGAGGCCGACGTGGTTGTCGGCTTTGAGCCGCTGGAAACCCTCCGGGCTCTGAATAAATGCAATGCCGATACGATTGTTATTACCAGCCTGGCCCCCCTGTCGCCTTCCACCGCAATCACCGGAAGCTGCCCGTATCCCGAGTTGAAAAAGCTACAGGCTATAATCCGGGCCAAGACCGCCAAGCTGATCGCCTTTGATGCCGCAGCGCTTGCCGCACAAACCGGCAATGTTTTGGCCGTAAACATGGTTCTTCTGGGAGCATTGATTCAAACCGGAACAATTCCGCTTACAGTCGACAACGTGAAAACGGCCATTATGACCATATCCAAACAAGCTTTTGCCGCATCGAATTTAGAGGCTTTTGAACTGGGCTTTGATGCCGCAAAAACATCAGGTTAGAAAGTAAAAATGGGGATTAGAAAAAGACTGTCTCTTATGCTGGTAGCTATCTTCTGCGTGATCATCGTAGGGAGTACCGGCTATTATATTATATTCGGCGGCAAGCCGAAATTTATTGATTGTGTGTATATGACGGTAATTTCTATTACAAGTGTCGGCTATGGTGAAATTCTTGATGTCACCGGCAACGTCCCTGCGCAGTTATTTACCATGTTCCTGATAACTTTCGGTATGGGAATAATTTTATACGGCCTCAGTACCATGACAGCATCAATTATAGAAGGAGATCTCTCCGGAATTTGGAGGAGAAACAAGATGGAAAAAAGAATAAAGAAGCTGAATAATCATTATATTGTTTGCGGCGGCGGTTCAAGCGGAGGCCATGTCCTGGAAGAGCTGACCAAAAATAAGGAGTCTGTGGTCTTGATTGAACTAGACGAGAGCATTATCGAAGGCCACCTGGCTTCCAACGAAGACCTGCTCTATGTACATGGAGATGCTACTGATGATAATAATCTTTTAACCGCCGGGATTGCAAATGCTGCCGGAATTATTATCAGCCTGCCGTCCGACAAGGACACCCTCTATACCACTATGACCGCCAGAATGCTCAACGCGAAGTTGCGGATCATCAGTAAAGCCGTCGATTATAAACTGGCATTTAAACTCAAAACAGCAGGCGCAAACAATGTGGTATCACCCAATTTTATCGGGGGCTTGCGCATGGCATCCGAAATGATCCGGCCCACTGTTGTCGATTTCCTTGACAGCATGCTGCGCAGCAGCCAGGGACAATTAAGGATGCACCAGATTGTTGTTGCTTCCAATTCAAATGTTGCGGGAAAAAAGATCATGGAGTCCGGATTAAAAGACAAGTTCAATTTGCTGGTATTAGGCTCAAAGCTTCCGGCCCAGGAAATCGAATTCAATCCACCGGCAACACAGATTTTAACAGCCGGCATGACCCTCATTGTAATGGGAGATGTCGAAAATATCGCCGCCGCCAAAAAGACATTCTAACCCGCTTATGCTGCGCGAACTTGCCATCAAAAACTTTGCCATCATCGACGATCTAAAAATTTCTTTTTCAGACGGACTGACAATATTAAGCGGGGAAACCGGTGCCGGCAAATCGATTATCATCAATGCCGCCAATCTTCTTTTGGGGAGCCGTGCAACCGCCGGTCTGATTCGAACCGGCAGTAAAACCGCCGAACTGCAAGCCCTTTTCCAGATCAAACCACAAAGCCGTGTGGCCGGCATCATGCAAGCGCATGGTTTTGACACGGATGATGGCCTGTTGATCAACAGAATCATCTCCCGCAGCGACAGGCACAAAATTTACATCAATGGACGTCTTGGCACAATCGCGCTGCTCAATACAATCACCGAAAACCTGGCCAGCATATCGGGCCAGCATGCTCATCAGGGACTCTTAAAAGAAGAGCGGCAGTTATTGATACTCGACCAGTTGGGCGGCCTGATGCCTTTGCGCCACAAAGTACATAAATGCTATCATCAAATCCTGCCTTTGATCCAAAACCTCAGAAAACTCCAGAGTGCCGGCCTACGGCAGGCGGACCACCTTCAGCTTTTGGAATTTCAGCAAAAAGAGATCACAGCGGCCTCCGTCAGCCTTGGTGAGGATGTTGCTTTTGAACAGGAAAGAGTGCTGCTGAAAAACGCAGAGGAGCTTTATCTGGACGTCCATAACAGCCTTGAAGAACTCTACACCTCAGAAGGTGCCATCATAGAGCGCCTTGTGGAGGTGAAAAAGAACCTTGACCGAGCCTGCCAAATTGATCCGTCCCTGTCATCCAAGGCGGAAAACCTGGCGACAACCACATTTCAAATGGAAGATGTCGCCGCAGAACTCAGAATCTACTTGAAAAACATACAGCCCGACGAAAAACGCCTGGAAGAGGTCGAAGTACGCCTCGACACCTTGAACCGGCTTAAACGTAAATACGGTGGGTCCCTTGAGGCGGTGCTGGCCAAGCTCGACGCCATCGAGCATGAGCTTGCCGCCGCAGAGAATATTTCTTTAAAAATTGTTGAAACCAAAGAAAAACTTGCCCAACAGCATACTAACCTGGTCAAGCTGGCTGATAATCTTTCCAGGGAAAGGAAAGACACCGCAAAAACCCTGGCCCGCAAAGTAATGCAAGAACTTACCACCCTCGAGATGTCACAAACAAAATTTGAGGTATCATTGCAAGCCCTGCCGGCCGGTGACAATGCAGAACCTCACCTGACATCCGGTGAAAACGCCCTCCATGAAACCGGAAGCGACCGTGCGATTTTTCTAATTGCCCCCAATGTGGGTGAACCGCTCAAGCCGCTTTTCAGTATTGTCTCCGGAGGTGAGCTCTCAAGAGTGGTGCTGGCGCTAAAAGCCATATTAGCCGAAACGGAAGCGTTGGAAACCATAGTCTTTGACGAGGTCGACGCCGGGATCGGAGGAGCTGTGGCGGCGGTTGTCGGCAAAAAACTGGCGGCCCTTGCCCGCCATCACCAGATAATATGCATCACCCATCTGCCTCAAATTGCAAAATTCGGTGACCACCATTTCAGGATAGCAAAACACGTTTTTCGCGGCAGAACTACAACCAGCATCAAGCGCTTGAGCGCAAAAGATCGTATCAAAGAGGTTGCCAGGATGCTGGGTGGTGAAAAAATCACCCAGGCAACCCTCGATCATGCCCATGAAATGTTGAATATATGATGCCGGATGAGTAACACCTGTGACGCTGATAGGAGAGAAGCGTAGATCCCGATTCGTCAGGATTGAGGAGCGCCCCGCGAAAAGCATTCGGGGCTAAAAGAGCGCTGCACTTGAGGAGCGGCCCAAGGGTCTTGAGGATTGCGAATTACAGGTTACCTCCTCGCTCTTTTCACTTTTCACTTTTTACTTTTCACCTTTCACTTTTCACTGCATGGTTATTCCGTCTACCCGACAGGGAATTAATTTATGATTGATAGTTTGATATATAATGTATAAATAATATGTTAGATTGCTTTAAAAAACTTTTTATTGCCTATTAAAAAGTTGTTCCACTCACCATTCCCCACAAACTCGATGAAAATCAGGGTAAAAAGCGAAATTTCATGGCATTAAAAAACCCGGCAGCCGAGGAATGGGAATCGGGTTTTCTACTTTCGGTGACGATTCGGAATCCGAATCAATACTGATAGTGAGAGGGGCCGGAGTGAAGGT
>JACKQG010000544.1_pt1 | contig 55037 bp, 45 predicted proteins | sample 8237621 | NCBI WGS metagenome assembly JACKQG01 (sample SAMN15677084, study PRJNA649215) | marine metagenome | biome: marine; feature: Black Sea; material: saline water; isolation source: suspended particulate matter (SPM) from the Black Sea western gyre | collected 2013-06-09/2013-06-10 | depth... | reverse complement strand
TCAAATTTTTAGGAGTTTGCTTTTTGTAAAAGGTGATTGTCGGACAGGCTCCTAGTTGAATTAAGTATTTCTTTTACAAGCATCATGTATCCTTTTTTTGTTTGTTTTATAACGACATAAACAAGTTGGTGCAATATAGATAAGATAAAATCTGCCATCACTTTTAATGTTGTGGCTTTCTGTTCGGTATGCGGTGAATGCCCGCAATCAGGAAGCACCATTACCTCTGCTCCGGCTCCGGCCCTGCGAGCTATGGCATCTACCTGCGCCAAAGTTGCATATTTATCATTCTCTCCCTGAATGACAAGCATCATGGTATATATCACATTGTTTTTAATGAAAAACAAGAATTATGTTCTCCCGAATACTACTGAATCAGGTGTGCAACGTCATGCGTGTGAAATATCCAGCTTAAGAACATGAGACCTTTGAAAAATGTTTCCCGCTATAGCGGGTTCCATACACTTACTAACCCACAAAAAGCGGTGCCATACAAAACCGCTTTACATCCACAAGCCCTTTGTCTGTTATCTTCAGCTCAGGAATGACCGGAAGCGATAAAAAGGACAATGCCATAAAGGGGTCATTCAGGATTGTTCCGAAATCTCGCGCCACTTCAAGCAGTTTCTCCAGTTTTTCTCTTACCGTATAAACAGGCTCCTGAGACATAAGTCCTGCGATAGGAAGCGGAAGGGTGGCGCATATTTTACTGTCGCATGAGGCTGCCAGGCCTCCGCCCATTTTTACTACGGCTTTTACTGCCGCTTTCATATCTTCGTCATTTGTTCCTACAACTATTATGTTGTGAGAGTCGTGGGCAACACTTGACGACAGGGCTCCGCGCTTTAATCCAAAACCACGGACAAAGCCTTTTCCGATATTGCCCGACCCTGTGTGCCTTTCTACAACAGCGATTTTTAAAATGTCACGGATAATGCTGGCAACAACCTTATTGTCGGATACTGCAGCTTCCACAATACTTTGATTCGTTATTACCTGGTCAGGAACAACCTCGATAACTCTTAAATGCTTTGCCTGGGCTGGGATGGAAAAATCAATTTCTTTGTTGCCAATATTCATAGATGGCTGAAAGGCCACGGGCTCCGGCTTTTTTATTTCCGGTGACATTTTGCCTTCCTGCGCAACCAGAACACCGCCATAATAAACCTCTTCAATGCGGGGTCTGTGAAGATCGGAAAAGACCACCAAATCGGCGCGTCTTCCCGGGCTGATTGCTCCAATATCGCTTATGCCAAAATAATCGGCAGGATTTATTGTTGCCATCTGAATGGCGATAACAGGATCTATGCCTCTATGTATGGCTTTTCGCACCATTGAATCGATATGACCTTCTTCGAGGATATCATGTGGATGCCTGTCATCCGTACACCACATAATACGGCTTGAGGATTTTTCGTTTACAATGGGAATAAGGGATGATAAATTTTTGGCCCCTGTTCCCTCCCGGATCATTATATGCATCCCGGCATTAAGTTTTTCTTTAGCTTCTTTTGCTGTTGTGCATTCATGGTCGCTTGAAATTCCTGCCGCAACATAGGCATAGAGATCCTTTCCTGTCAGGCCCGGCGCATGGCCGTCAACAGGCTTTCCGTGCGCTTTGGCCAGTTCGATTTTTCTTAATACTTCAGGATTTCTATGTATTACGCCCGGATAGTTCATCATTTCGGCCAGGGCAACTATCCTGTCATTGCCCATAAAAGGGAAAAGATCATCTGCACCGAGTCTGGCTCCGGAGGTTTCCATATTAGTTGCCGGAACGCACGAGGAAAGGGTAAAATAGATATTCATGGGCTGCTGCATGCTCGATTGCAGCATATAGTTTATTCCGTCCGCTCCAAGCACATTTGCTATTTCATGCGGGTCGGCAAAAACCGTCGTAGTGCCAAATGGAATTATGGCCCGGGCAAACTCGGTGATACATGTCATGGAGCTTTCTATATGGACATGGGCATCGATAAAACCGGGGCTGACAAACCGGTTTTCCATGTCCACCGTCCTTTTTGCAGGATATGAACCAAACCCAACGATATAACCGCCGGCTATCGCTATGTCGCCGTCAACGATTTCGCCGGAAAAAACATCGATAATCCTAACATTGGTTAAAAGAATGTCCGCCTCTTTTACTCCCCGTGCTGATTTTATCATTTCATCAAGAGTCATTTGATTTTGCTCTCCGGCTTTTAGCTGACAGGGGTATTAAGGGAATAAGCGCTAAGTTGTTTTGTAAACATTCACAGGTTACATTTATGCAGTACGGGGTTGTTTTGAAAGATGAACGTCGAACATATTAAAAGATGTTCATTTTTTTTCAGTTCCTCCTGGGCAAAAACAACTTAGCGCTTATGGGTATTAAGGGACATTGGATAGCCCATTTGCATTGAAATCTGCGATATTATATCTTTTCCTTGTTTATTTTTGCTCCGCATAGTATTTGGAACAGATAAGGAGCTTACCCTTCCTTCGATATTGGTAATGGTTCCCTCTGATTCATTAAGTGGAAGTGGGGTAAGGATTACTTCTGCGGCTGACAATAACCGTGAACGATAAGGTGATTGAGCCACTAAGAATTCAGCCTGAGAAAGAGAGCTTTTTACTGTGTCATCATATTCAATAGCTTCAGGAATGTCCCCCATCAAATAAATTACACGAATATCCTCTGTAAGAGTTTTTTCCAGTATTTTGTCTATTGATAATCCTGGCTGCTGAGGCAGAGTTGTTTTCCAGGCATTTTCAAATTTTTTGCGTTCTTCAATATCACTTATCCACTTTTGTCCGGGGAAGAGGTTTGGGAAAACGCCCATCTTAAGCAATCCATAACCATTGGATTTAAAAAGAAGTGGAAAAAGATGCAAAAATCCCTGCCTGGACATTGAAAGAATTTGCTCAAGCTGATTTGCATCCCACTTAAAAATTTCCTTTGAATAAAGAAAAACAGTCGGCAGTTCGTCTGAAATATCAGGTAATGTGTCATCCACAAAGACAACTGTCGCTTTGTTCTTTCTTTGAGCGCGTCTGACAAGCGCATCGATTATTGGATATCGAACAGATGGATTGTCAGAGGTTATAAGAATCTGTTTTGCGGTTTCAATAGTTCTATATTCAGCCGTAGTCGAAAACAGCGAAATAAATTCAGGGAGAATATCTATTTCAGATAGGCTATCGAAAAAGTCGATATTTGGAGTTTTAATTACAGCTCTTAAAAATTTCTGAAATAGATATGCTTCTTCATTTGTGCATGCTGATGTGGCAATCCCTGCAAAAGATTCAGGGAGATATGCCTTTTGAAGAGTTTTTAGCCGCTGGGCAACATAGGAAATCGCCTCATCCCATTCTACAGGGACAAATTGCCCCTTTTGCTTGATCAACGGCTTATCCAGCCTTTTTCTTCCATCTGCATCTTTATATCTGAACTTTCCATCGATACATAAATGGCCGTAATTAGGTTTCTTATGCAGATTCGATGTTATCTTGATAAGGTCTTTTCCTATGTAGTTTAATGTTATTGCGCAGCCGCAACCGCACAATGAGCATGTGGTTGGCATGGTCTCAAGATGGAAGGGGCCTGGTCGTTTTTTCGTTTTTTCAACAAGGGCGCCTGTGGGACAGTTGCTAACGCACAGACCGCATGAAAGACAGTTATTATTTATTACAGGACCATAGAAAGAAGGTTTTCCTTTTTGATCAAATTCCAGAGCTTCTAATTTGATCGCATCGGAACACTGGTATTCCGAGCAATTGCGCACACATCGTCTGCAGTTGATGCACTTGTTTGGATCAATTATGATGTAAGGGTGGGATTCGTCTATTTCAAACTTTTTCTCCTGCCAGATTTCAATGTTTGATGTATCTACTCCGTATTCTGTTGCATATTCTCTTAATTTGCATTCAAATGCATCAATACACCCACAGGAAAGACACCTTTTTGCTTCTTGAACAGCAGTTTCTTCGGAAAAGCCCAGATCTACTTCTTCAAAATTATTGCGCCGGGCGCCTGCAGGAAGCTCGGGCATTTTTGCCCTTGCTTTCTTTGCAAAACCGACGAAGTTTTGTGAATCGACTTTATCAAGGAGCCCTTTGCTTATGTTAAAAGGCATTTCAAGGGATTTTACAGGTTTTTTGCGAAGAAAAAGATCAATGGAGTTTGCAGCGCGTCTGCCTGCTCCCAAAGCAGAAATCACTGTTTTGGGACCCGTAAAAATGTCTCCTCCGGTAAAGATCCCTACAGCGTTAGTTTGTAACGTGCCTGAATGAGCTACAATTGTACACCAGCGTGTTGTCTCAATTTCTTGATCAAGCTCATCATGCTGTAACCCGGAAATATCCGGGATCTGGCCAATTGCTGCTATTACTGTGTCCACGTCAGTAACTTGCTCAGAGCCTGATACCGGCACAGGACACCTTCTTCCACTGGAATCCTTTTCCCTCAGTTCCATACCGATATATTCCATCTGCCGCAACTTGCCATTTTCTCCTATTAATCTGGATGGAGCAACAAGGATATTGATTCCAATTCCTTCTTCTTCCGCTGCATCAACTTCTGCAGCAAGGACCGGCATTTCAACGCGGGACCGTCGATAGTATATGTCGACCTTTTTGGCGCCAAGTCTAAGGGCGCTGCGAGCAGCATCTATGGCTGTATTCCCGCCGCCGATAACTATTACCTTATTTCCAATCTCTACATCTTTCCCAAGTGAGACATCTGTTAGAAAAGTTGTGCCTTCTATAACGCCACTTAATTCTTCTCCGGGGATACGCAAGTTGCGTGCACCCCAGCACCCTATACCTAGAAAAACTGCGCTATACCCATCTGCCAGAAGGCTTTCACAGGTAAAGTCTTTTCCAAGTAAAATATTTGTTTTTGCTTCAATTCCAAGCTGAAGTATAGATGCTATCTCAAGATCGAGTATATGCCTGGGAAGACGGTAACTGGGAATTCCATACCTCAATTGTCCACCTAATTCCGGCATAGCCTCCAATATAGTTACCTCATGTCCTTTTTGCCTAAGATAATATGCAGCGGAAAGTCCGGCCGGTCCTCCTCCAACTACGGCAACCCTGTAACCAGAAGGTTCGGGGAGACATATAATTAATTTTTTATAATTATTTCTCTCGTAATCGCCGAGAAAACGCTTCGCAAAATTAATACAAACAGGCTCGTCAACTCTTTGGCGACGGCATTCAGCTTCACAGGGGCGTGGGCATATCCTTCCGATTACCAGAGGCATTGGGCAGCGCTCCTTAACTATTCTTAATGCTTCCAAATATTGGCCATTGGCAAGTAGTGCGAGATATCCCTGAATATCCACGTTTGCCGGGCAGGTGAGGTGGCATGGGGCTACGCAGTCTCCATAGTGTTTGGACAGTATTAATTCTATTTTATTGCGACGTGCCTGGCGGACCCTCTCTGAATCGGTATCTACAACCATTCCTTCTTTGACCTTTGCGATACAAGATGTTACCAGACGATCCTTACCTTCAATTTCTACTATGCATAAACGGCATCGTCCTAAGGGCTTGAGGTGTTCTTGATAGCAAAGGGTTGGTATACGAATCCCTGATTCTTCCGCTGCTTGAAAGATCGTGATTTCAGGGTTTACTGTGGTTTCTCTTCCGTTGATCGTAAACTGAATTTTTCTTGACAAGCCTTACCTCCTATTTCCCGCATACCCTTCCATCCCAGACCTCTTTCCATTTGCTTCCCGTAATATAACGAAATGCCTGAAAGATTGTCGCATTAGCCAGAGCAATTAGAAAAGACACTCCATATATTCCAAATATATCCGATAGCTGTATAAGATGCAACTTGTTAAATTGGGAGTGTCCAATCAGTCCCCATGGAAACCCATGAAAAAGGCCACTGTTTCCATGCATAATTATCTAACACGGAGATGATAAAAACGGGGAAATGCCCATATATAATCCAAACAGGATCATAAAAATTCCGCAGCATACAAGAATGCCGTAATACATCTTTTTATTTAAATACCGCAGGCCGAAAAAGGACAAAATTGAAACAAACAGGTACCAGGCCAGATCTCCGGCTTCATGTCCTATAAAAAATGCCAAAAGACTTGGCCATTCCTTAAAAGAGATGCCAAACTGTATCATAAAGGCAAATCCTATGGTAGCCCACCAGACCCACCAGTAGGGATTTGACATGGAAACTACTATCCCGCCGATTATAGGATTATCAAGGCCTTTGTTCGTTTTCGGAGCGGAATGAGCCCACTTTTGCAGTTCCTGATCCGGTCTGTTAACTGAGTTTAAAAAACATGTCGGAATATTGCCTTTATGTACATTGCGGATTATAGATAAGCCGAAATAGATAAGCAAAGCTCCGCCTGCAATCCCTATGGTTCTCACAACGACAATATTTTGCAAAACAAAAGAAAAGCCTAAAAGCAAAAATATAATAATAACCATCTCAAGTATGGCATGACCGATTATGATCCATAGACCCATCAGATAGCCGCGTTTCCCGGATTGCACAGACTTGATGATTGTATATGTAAGTAGCGGGCCTGGAGCCATGGCGCCGGTCAATGCAACCAGAAAGGAAAAGGAAAAAATTATCCAGAATGATGAAATATAACTTGTAAAATTGTCTAACATATTATTTTACTAATGTTGAGAATTTCGTAAAAAGTCGAATTCATCATTAATATATACAGGAAATTATACTGTGGAAAAAGCAAAAAACATTTCAATTAAAATGCCGGAGGATTTTAAACAATGCATCGCATTTCACGGCCATCAATGCCCGGGTCTTGTTTATGGCTACCTGATTGCAAAAAAAGCCACAGCCATTCTTGGGTTAATAAGGGCAAAAGATGAAGAGGTTGTGGCTATTTGTGAAAACGATTCATGCGCTATTGATTCTCTGCAGGTGCTTCTCGGCACCACTGCGGGTAAAGGCAACCTTATAATTAATAATTATGGTAAAAATGCCTATACCATTATAAGCAGGTCAAAGAAAAAGGCATATCGATTTTCCCGCAAACAATATTACAAGTACAACGGTAAAAATAAAGAGGAGTTTGCCCTGCTTGATGCAGCCATTTCTTCGGGCTCGGCAACCATTAAGCAGAAAATGCGTCAGAAGCTGTTAAAGGCAACCGATCTTCTTTCAAGGCCGTTTGATGATATCTTCTCAACAAGCCAAGTAGAATTTTCAATGCCGACCTACGCTCCCCTAGCGCGTTCCGAAGCCTGCGGCAAATGCGGAGAAATGACCATGTCAACCAAAATGGTTTCCACAGAAAACGGGAAACTTGTCTGTATCCCGTGCTCAAAAAAAGATCAATAATCCTATCAAAATATATTATAATGCGTAAATTCGTTTATTTCTCTGCGTTTTGGCGCTGATGGCGTTTTGGCAGGATATCCCATCGGTATAAGAACAACCAGTTCATAGCCTGCCGGCACCTTTAATATCTTACCGGCTCTGTCATGGTCAAATAAGCCGACTATCACTGTCCCAAGCCCAAGATGATGGGCCATAAGACAGAGATTCTGTGTGGCAAGCCCAAGGTCAAACATATACCAGTCTCCAAATTTTGTCGAAACTTTGTCTTTATAATATCCTGACTTGCCAAGCCTGCTGCAAACGGCAAGAACCACCGGCGCAGCCACAATGGACTTTGCCGCAGGGTTTCCTTTGGAAATCGCAGCCTGGAGCCTCTCCTTAATTATCTTGTCTTTTACAACAATAACCTCCCAGCACTGGGTGTTGACCCATGATGGCGTCCATCTGACAGCATCAAGGACCCTGTATACAAGCTCTTCAGGAATATCCTTTTCCTCGTACTTGCGGATGCTTCTTCTTCCCTTTATGACTTCCATCAGATCTGTCATGATAACTCCTCCACAGTTAAACTTCGCTTGCCTGCTTTATGTTTATTATTCCAGATGTTGTATTACTTTGGCTCCACCGGGTTTATAGTAATAATATTCCATCACTTTGAGGCTTTCATTCACCCTTGCGGTCAATGAAAAGGGTGGCTCATTATTTTTTAATAATTTCCGGACAAAACCTATAGTGCTGTAAAACCTTAAATCCCCAAATGTAATTAATCGGCTTTGATCCGACTTTTCGGTTTTTATTACAGGATAGCTTGCAAACCAGGTATATGTATTAAAAATAGACGCGCATTCCCCAAACTTTTTAAACATGTACGGTTCGGCTTTATCAAATTTAATAAAACTTTTTGTGCCGCAGGTATTGAAAATGTTAAAGCCAGCTATCTTATATGTCTCCCTGTCTTCAACAATAACCTTCCAGAACAAAGGTGTAAAGAGCTCCGGTGAAATATGCACCTTCTCAAATGAAATCCTGTTTTTCTGAAGCTCGCTTTCAACACGGTATAAAGCCGCATATTTTATGCCGAGGCATATAACAGGATATAGAAATAACCAAGCAAGCCCAAGCATTACAACCTCTTGTCTATGTTTTTTGCTCAAAAAAGAAAAAAAGCAAATACTTGCTATTGAAAATGTGTAAAACAGATCCACGATATAAACTGCGTCCAGGGAGTATCTGGTATTATTAAAAGGATAAAATATCTGGGTGCCGTATGATGTTACAAGATCGAGATATATATGAACCAGGATCATGAAGAGGGATATAATTAATCCTTTGATTGTTGGAAAAGATTTTATAAAGAGCCTGAAGACGGCGACCAGCAGCATAGAAAGAATAATGCTGCCTGCAAAGGAATGGGTTATCCCCCTATGATGGATCAGATACAATTCCGGTCCGAGAAATGTGACCAGATTGTCTATATCAGGCAGCCATGCCGCAATAATGCAAAATAATATTATTATAAAACGCCGGCTAAAGGGCTTGCGTACAACCTGGGAACTTAAAACACCTGCGGTTATGTGTGTTATGGGGTCCATTCAAATTTTTATCATAATCCTTTGTGACTGCTCAGGTAGATAGGCTGGTAACCGTTCACGGTTGTCGGTTCACAGTTCACAGTTTTTTCAATGGGCAATAAAAAAGGGCAACACCAAATGGTGATGCCCTTTTTTTGAAATGTATCTTTTATCATGAGCAGCAGGAACCGGTAGTGCTGCAACTTGAGCAGCCTGCTCCTAAATCGATTCCTGATGTAAGTTTAAAGCCAAAATGATTAAAATCTACTTTAATCGGTTTTGATTTTTCCATAAATTCTTTATCAACAATATATTTAAATCCGTCAACCTCATATAGATTATCGGTATCTTTTAACTCATCCAGAGCCATTGCAAGTGAAGGCCCGCCTCATCCTCCATTGTTTAAAAAAATCCGAACCGGCGATATCTCTCTGTCTTTAAAATATTCAGCAATCTGCGTTGTTGCCGCGTCTGTAACCTCAACCATAACTTCCTCCTTAATACATGATATCAAAATTTATTAATGAACCAAAATTTAATTTAGTCATCTCAATTATGTTTGTCAATGGGGAACTTGGAAAAACAAAAAAAGTGGTTCTACAATGAACCTGAAAATATCGTAACATTTTAGCTTTTTGAAAATATGACCGCTCCAGGTATAATTAAATGTAAACCAGGAAAAACTCACGTATAAGAAATCGTAAAGAAAGAACAGGCCATAATAAAAATAATAATTGTGACAATCCGACGATTTTTTATAAATAACAATATCGTGCAAAGTTCTTTCTTAACGACTTCTAATACATTCAGACAGTTTCCTGGTTTAAATTTAATCATACCTGAAACTCGATTTCAGATGGTTTGTTGCATAAGGCTAAAGTATTACAAAATATCTTGTAATAAAATATAAAATGTGCTATGCGCCTTAACGTATTTAATCAAGTTTCACATTTTTTCGCACTCAGGTATTGACGCCTTAACCTAAAACCTGATGAATTTAAGTCGTTACGGGTTTATCAGGTTTTAGATGACGTTTTAAAAGGAGGAAGAACAAAATGGCGCAGGATAACAATCGCTCAATAATATCTATGGTGGCAATAGTTGTAATAATAGGATTTATATTGCAAGTGGCTTTTGTTTATGCCGACAAAATAGATTCACCGCACAAAGCTGTTGTTGAATTTTCCAAGGCATATTTCTGGCTGGACAAAGCAACAATGAACGATCGTCTCTGCAACGCACAAAAAACAATAGATGAAGTTAATATTATAGACGCATATATTCAGCAGGCTACCAGCAAGGCCGGGCAAATGGGTTTTGAGCTAAAGTACATGAAAAACACCATTTACCATGTTAAAACCCATACATTAAGCAGGGATGACTCCAATGCCATAGTCAGATTGACCTGTTACAAAAAGAAAGCAATCAACCCATTATATATGACAGTCGCTAAACTATTTCGTCTTAACAAAACCTATCATATTGATGAAAAAATCAACGTTATCAAAGAAGATGAAACATGGAAGGTGTGTGGCAAGCTTTTTGATTTGCCGGCCAACCCCGATCTTTCATAATTTTACAGCAAGCGACGACTTAACACCTTGAGGCCTTTGAAAATGCACATTTTCAAAGCTTGCTATATAGGCCTGATAGATTTCCTTAAGCTATTTTTTCAAACACCATTGCGCCCCAACCTTTTTCTACCTCACCACTTTCCAGCTTAAAAAATTTCTGCGTATAGAGCTTTTGAATGTCCGGCATTTCAGTTGTCTTAAGGCCTGAAATTACAACTACTGCTCGATCTTCTGTAATATGGTTTATGCGGGAATATAATCTTGCCAGGGTGGGATAGCGCAGGTTCGCGATTATCAGGGAAAACTGCTGGTTGATATTATCCGGGGACCAGTTATGTATGCTAATCCTGTTGGATAGTTTGTTGAGTGAAATACTTTTTTTAGCTTCCGATCTTGCAACAGGATCAACATCAATTCCGATTGCCCTGTTTATCCCGAACAGGACGGCCGTAATTGCAAGAACCCCTGAACCTGTTCCAATATCAAGGGCAAATGTATTTTGCCGACCCTTGAAAAATCTGTCTGAAGATAATGTGTGTTCGACACCTCTGATTGCCAGCCTTGTGGTTGGATGTTCGCCATTGCCAAATGACACCCCGCGCAGCAACTCAATTACCAGATCGCCGGGCTCACGCCTGTATGCAATGCCCGGCGGCTTAATGACAATCCGTTTTGATATTCGCACCGGCTTGTTAAAGGATTTCTCCAGGAAGGAGTGGCCATATTTATAAGTATATACAAGGGTCTGTTCTGCAACCAAAGCCTTGATTGCCTGTTTTATCTGTTTTTTGGGATAAAAATACCTGTTTGCTAATTCCTTTTCTATATCCAGTTGAGTCAGATGTTTATCTGATTCAAATACAGTTTCAGCTACTTTATGTTTAATTGAATTTAAATCGTACTGCTCATTGAAGAACCCTTCAGCAAGCTGCAGGGAATCTTCGACTGTAAGGAATTCTATCAATTTTTTGATTCGCTCGCTAACCCTGCAGCAAGCTGCGAGGAATTCGTTCGCTGTTGCAGTTCAAGCTTTCCTTCCTTTTTTAACAGCTCAACATACCAGCGCGCAAAGTCAAACATGCCTCTATACTTTTCATCATTATCAATTATTCCGAGGCAAAACTCAAAAGCACCCCTGCCGTACTCGTTGGTATATGTTTCCGGATCACATGTTTGCATAAATTCACTAACCAGCGTCTGGGTTGTACGTTTTGAGACATCTTTTCTGATATCTATCGGATCTTTCGGTTTGATAAAAGGATCCCATGCTTCATACCCTTTTTTCAGGATATGTTTTTGACGCCGCGGGGCCATGCTATCAAAAATATACTTTTTTCTCTTTTCCTCTTCTTCTGGAGAAATTTTTGTCATTTCCTCCTCCTTTTGACCTTCTGCTTTTTTTGGCTGTCCTTCTCGATGGTCTTTAATCCAAAAAACTCTTCATCATAATTGGTAAGAAGAGCCATGGATAACGGCACAAGCATGTCCGCCATTTTCACATGCCTGGATTTAATTTCTTTTACAAGTTCAGCAGCTATTTTGTAAAGATTGTTCTGGAGGATATCCAGGTTTACCGTAGGATACGGCTTTCCCTCAACAAAACCGGATTTGCCACAGGTATGGCCTTTTCCACCAATAGTGGTTGGAATCCCGTATAGCCTGCATGTTATAGGCCGGTATTCATACATATCGCAAAGGTTCTGCTCGTTTAGCAGCGGGCATCTAATCCGTTGCTCTGCAATATTCATCAATATGTCATCCTCTTTTTCCCCGGCCTTCAGATCTTTGTAGGCTTTTTTCTTTATCCTGTGTACATCTCTATCGGCCCTGTTTGACCTATCAATAAGCCTGTCTCTTTCTTTTCCTTTAAATTTGTTGTTGAAGTGATAGTTTATATATAATCCTTCAATCAAACTAAGATCGAAAAGTGCATAACAACAGTCGCAGCACTCCAGTTTACATGTTACACATTCCGGGTACTCTTTTTTTACGCGCTCAAAAACACTGTCCGCCATTGCCACAATTTCTTCATATTTCCTGAAAAAAGGTGAAAAATCTATATCCATAATTATACTCCCAATAAAACATCAAAACTCATCCTGTAAATCCTCATCAAAATTCTTATACAGAGCGTTTTATTTTTCCATTTGCCAGGTTTAAAATCTTTGCCTTTTAGTCCCGCTTGGGGCTGGATTTAGCCTGTTTTGCATTTAAATATCAAATATCGAACAAGGAACTTCGAACAGCCGAAGTTTTTTAAAGCACTAAAACAATATTTTTCACTTCAATATTCTGCGGTTCTGCGGTTTAAAATAAACGGCTTTCAGTCGCAATAAAAATCTACCTGTTTTAGCAGACGGCAGTTTAATTATGCACTTTAAATAAAATCTTGTTTATCCTGTTATCCTGTCAGAATTTCTTTCAACGGGCTGAACTGTTACGATTTTTTTAACTTTTAGCAATGTTTCACGTGAAACATTATTTGCCTATACAAAATCTGCTGAAAATCCTGTCAAGCATGTCTTCGTTGGCGATAACACCTGTAATTTCTCCCAGCGAATCGATAGCCTCCTTAATATCGATGGCAATTAATTCAAAGTGTATTTGCTTACGCATTCCCTCAACAGCCGATGATGCGGCCTGAAAACTTCTATCAAGGGCAATTTTATGCCTTAAATTTGGAACAATTGCATGTTCTGTCTCGAGGATCTGTTCGCTAACGGCTGTTTTTGCTATCAAATCTTTAAGCGCGTCAAGCCCCTGGTTATAAAGAGCCGATGTTTTAACTTTCGGAATATTAATCCAGGAATCCGGCATGTCAAGCTTGTGTTCATCATCCGACAGATCCGACTTGTTTATAACAATTATCAGCCTCCTGTCGCTGATCCTTTCATATATCTTATAATCCTCTTCTGTTGTCCGGCAGCTTGCGTCAAGCACAAACAAAACCAGATCAGACAGGTCGGTATGCTCATAAGTCTTTTTTATGCCGATAACCTCAACAGGATCATCTGTTTCATGCAGACCCGCGGTGTCTGTAATAATTACAGGAATACCCCTGATGCTTAAAGGCTCTTCTATAAAGTCTCTTGTAGTGCCTGGCATTGAAGTAACAATAGCTCGCTCCTTTTGGAGCAGACAATTCATAAGGCTTGACTTTCCAACGTTTGGGCGGCCCACAACAACCAGTTTGAGGCCGTCTCTCAAGACATGGGCGTTTTCATATTGCTCAATCAACCCTTTTAACCTTGCAAGAACCTTGTTCTGCAGTGTTTTGATTGCTGTATTACTATCAACGATCTCTGTAACATCATCCGGAAAATCTATGGCTGCATTTATTCCAGCAAAAATATCAGACAGCAAATCCCTTATTGTTTCAACGCTCATTCGCATATCACCCTTTAGCTGAGTGAAGGCGATTTCGAGCGCTTTATTTGTCCTGGCATTGATAATGTCAACTACCGCCTCAGCCTGTGTAAGATCAATGCGGCCATTTATATATGCTCTCTTCGTAAATTCGCCGGGCTCGGCAAGCCTGGCGCCGTTTTTTAACACCAGCTCCAGAATAGAGCTTAATACAACAGGCCCTGAATGAGCCTGTATCTCTACGACATCCTCGCCGGTATATGAACGGGGCGCCTTCATAATTGCCAAAAGCACCTCATCTAACCGCCGCCCGTTTCTCGGATCAACGACATATCCATGGTATAGCCGATAGGATTTAAATCTTGCAAAAGAAAGGTCGCATGTATCTGCATTGTGATCAGAGGCAAAATGAGATCTTTTAAAAATAGTTGCGGCTATCCTTAAAGCCTTTTCACCGGAAACCTTGATAATACCGATACCGCCACGACCTATTGGTGTCGCAACAGCGGCAATGGTTGTATTGTTCATTCTGTTTTTTTCAACCGTGAACGGTTACGAAATATGATTCTGAAAGCGGTTCAACCAGAGACTTTCTCCCTGATAGAGTTTTTTCTGGGAAATATCATCAGCTTCTTGATATAACCGTTGCCGATACTCTTGGTTCTAACTCCGCTATCATCCTTTAAGGCAAGATGCACAATTCTCCTGTCATAAGCATTCATTTGGCCTATCGTTACAGGCTTCCTTGTTTGCTTCGCTTTTTCAGCAAGCCGTCCAACCAGCTTTTGCAGACTTGCCTGTCTGTTTTCCAGATAACTTTCCACATCTATCTGTATGCGTATTCTTTGTTCACCATGCTTGTTGATAATTTTTTCAACCAGATACTGTATGGCCTCAAGCGTCTGCCCGTGTTTGCCGATTAGAAGCGCGGGGTTCCCCCCTTCCACCCTTAACAATGTCCTGTCCTCATCCTGTTTAATCGATATTGTCGCATCAGTAGTAATGCAATCAATTATACGCTGCAAAACACCCATTCCAAAATCAACAGGATTCTCAAGGTTTGTGTCTGCTTTAAAATCATCCAAAGCTCTCGCCGTACGCACAGGTAATTCTGTTAATGACTTATCACCATCACCGATATTATTCGGCTGCTTTTTGCCGACCGTTTCCGGCTTAACCTCACGCAGAGGCTCGGGAACATTAACCCGTATTTTTGCTTTCTTGGCTCCGACCAACCCGAAAATACCGGTAGATCCATAAGAAATAACATCATGTTTGAGTTTCTCCTTTGGTATATTAAGTGCTTCACAGGCATTCTTAACCGCCTGCTCAACATCTTTACCTTTAAATTCCAAAGAGGGCGACATATATAACCTCCTTTATTAAGCTCATTTTTTTGTAATATAGTGCTGTTGTGCAATAGACAAGACATTGTTTATCAACCAGTACAAAACAAGTCCGGAAGAAAAATTTATGAATATTACCGTAAAAATAACCGGCATAAACTTCATCATCTTTGCCTGGGTTGGATCGCCCACGGACGGCGACATTCGCTGCTGCAGAAACATGGTGGCGCCCATAATAATAGTTAACACAGGAATGCCGTAAGGCGGCTGCATCAAAGGGATAGAGAAATTAAAATGAAAAAGGCGATCCGGCGCGGACAGGTCTGTAATCCAGCCCAAAAAATGAGCGTGCCTGAGTTCTATGGCTTCATACAACATTCGATAAAGAGCAAAAAATACAGGTAGCTGCACAATCATTGGAAGACATCCTCCCACAGGATTTACCTTATACGTTTTATATAACGCCATGATCTCTTCATTCATCCTCTTTTTATCATTCTTGTATTTTTCTCTTATCCCCACCATCAGCGGTTGAATCTTCTTCATTTCGGCCATGGATTTATAGCTCTTTGTTCCAAGAGGCCATAGGATGATCTTTGTCACTATGGTTAAAATAATAATGGCCACGCCATAGTTGGGGATAACACCGTATAGAAAATTCATAAACCAGAGGCAGGGTTTGGCAATAAAATCAAACATCCCGAAATCAATTGCCTTGCTAAGGTTATAATCGCATTGTTTGAGAATCTTCGTACTCTTAGGCCCAAAAAAGAGCTTGTACTCATAACCATGCTGCATTCCGGGTTGTATAACTGTTTCCGGCTGCATGTACTGGGCTTCCAACATGCCGTCTTGCGACAAAAAAAGTCGCATACTCGCTTCAACAGGCCTGGTTGCAATAATGCTGGACATAAAGTAACGATCCTGAACTGTGACCCATTGCAGAGCTCCTGTATATATGTTTTTATCTTTTATTTTCTTGGCCTTGATCTGCTGCAAAGAATCATTAATCAGGGCGCTTGGGCCTTCAAAGCCATACATGGTCTTTGTTTTAGAGTAGGTTTTCATTAACGACAGTATTAGATTATCCTGTATTGCTTGATGAGAAGCGTTTTTAATTATTACATTCAATCCAATCAGGTATGTTTCCGGAGAAAAGATAAACTTCTTCTCCACAACTACGCCATTTTCAGATACCCAGGAAAATACGATTTCTTCAGATTGATCGTCAATGTTCACAGATTCGCTGTCGCGATTTACATTAAAAACCGCTTGTTTCAGGCCCGGAAGGCTGTTGCCGGCAAATCCGAGCAGAACTGTTCCCTTGTCATGAATTTCCGGAGATATCATTTGATATAAAGGTGAATCATCACCGCCGTTTTCCTTGTAATCTTTCAGAATAAAGTCGTTAAACACCGCCCCCTTTTCTGAAATCTTAACCGAATATAAAGGCGTATTTACAGTAATTGTTCTGGCTTCTTTTATCGGTTTCAACAGGTCGTCCTTATCGGATATCACCTCAGACATCACCTTTTTATCAACAAAACCTTTCTCAAAATCTTTATTAAACGGTTCCTCTTTTGCCATCTGTCCAGTCTGTCGGCTTTCGCTGGGGGGCTGAACAACTTCCCTGTCAATAAAAAACATTTCCCACAAAACAAAAACAAGAAAACAAAGAATAATAGCTATAGCTAAACGAGGAAAATCCATAATATACTCCTAAATTTTATACTTGGTAAAAAGATTGTCGGTTCAAGCGCATTGGAACCGGCTGAAACAGGTTGGTTGCATTAGCAGAAACTTTGAGTGGCCTATTAAGGGATACAATGATCTCTAATATTAAATGAGTCTAACAGCACAGGCCTACCGGGCCCGTTATGATATTTATACTCACAGCTAATCCGGTTAAGGGATATGGTCGACTCCGCCCGGATTAAACGGGTGGCATCGCAGAATTCTTTTTAAAGCAAGGAATGATCCCTTTAGCGGTCCATAACGTAAAACAGCCTGATAGGCATACTCGGAACAGGTTGGATAAAAACGACACGACGGGCTCAAAACAGGAGACAAAACATATTGATATGCTCTTATGGCAAACAGGGCAACTATCTGAAATGGTTTATTAATGATAAAAACTCCTTGTAATTTTGTCAAAAATGTTTTGCAGGGACAAAAAAGCCTGGGCCGATGACAGGTTAACAGCCTCCTTCTTTGCTATAATATTTATATCCCAATTACCTGTAAGTTTATGCCTGTTTAGCCGAAAATATTCACGGGTAAAGCGTTTAATCCTGTTGCGAACCACTGCGTTTCCAACCTTTCTCGAAACGGTAATACCAAGACGCATTCTTTCAGTTTTACCTGGAGCAAAAACCGCAATAAAGTATTTATTTTGCTGTTGCCTGCCTTCTGCCGCCAACCCTAAAAAATCGGGGCGTTTTAACCGCCTTGGTAAAAAAAAGCTCACCAGATGTCTACCCTGAAACCTTTGCAACCAACCGATTTGTTGTGTATTATACTTAAACGCTTAAACGGTTTCTGCCTTTAGCTCTACGCTTGTTAATAATTCTTCTACCCTGTTTTGTTGACATCCTTTTTAAAAAACCGTGCGTTCTGGCACGCTTTATCCTGCTTGGCTGATAGGTTCTTTTCATATTATATATCCCCTAAATTATATGTTTATAGGCCCGAGGCCTTTGATATTTCTATAAAATATTGATGGCTTCGCAAAAAGTGGTTCTTTTTTAAACTATTAAAACAATCACAAGTCAATTATAAAGTCAAGCGCCAAAACCACCCAAAATCCACCGCCTAAATTTACGAATTCATCAAATTCGATGGCCTCGTAAAAAGCTAAGTTATGCCGCTTCGCGACACTTTCAGTTGTGATTAAATTTAAATCAGAAAACTGTTTGAATGTATTAAAAATCGTTAACAAAGAACCTGATACAATATCGTTATATATAAAAGACCGCTGGGTTGGCACAATTGTTATTTTTATTATGGCCAGTTCTTTGTTTATGATTTGTTATACATGAGTTTTTTCTGGTTTAAATTTAATTATAACTGATGCGATAGCCAGCAAAACCGTACTTTTTGTTCAAGCATAAGTTAAGTTGTTTGAGTTCATTGCTTTATTATTGTTGCCTGTTTTATTATCTCTTCGGAAAGGTTAAAAATCCCTTTTATAATCTCAAAAGGCCTTGCCGTTCTCCCGGGCTCCGACCTGAGCCTTATAATCATTCTGCAAGGATCGGTTAAATTAATCTTTAAAACCAAGTCCTTAAAATCTATCTTTTTTAGCTTGCCTTTTCGATTAACACGGGTTTGTACAAAATCGGAACTTTTTACAAAATCATCTAATTTTTGCTTATCAAAACAACCCTCTTTTAGTTCCACCAGATATGTAGCCGATTTTTGCTGTTTAATGGCCGGCTTTGAAGGAGATATTTGACAGTCCTTCACTAAAAGACCTTCCGGAAGATGATTGTTTAAACCGGTTATCACGGCGTCTGGTCTAACGCTGCCACATACTACCAGATGTAATGTTTCATTCAGGCTTTCCATTCCTATGGGAAGAGGGTCGTCAAAAGACACCTTGGGCATGGGATGAAAACCTTCCGTAAACTTCAGCAATATGCCTGCCCGCCTCATGGCGCGTAAAAAGATATTTACAAGTTCCAGGTGCCCAAAATATTTTGCCCGGCCCTGTTTCGAATAACACAGCCTAACCCTTGTATAAAACGCGGCTTTTTTATCTGCCGCACCTCCTTTATTATATAAAAACTCATTAACAATATCCTGATCTGGTTCTTCCTTGCCGACTTCAAACACCTTTGGCTCAATGGTTTTAAAGTCGCATACCCCGCAGGTATTACAATCACCTCTGCGACAGTCCGGTGTATGTTCGCCGCGCTTTGCCTTTTCCCATTCAAGCTTTAAAAATTCTTTTGTTACCCCGGTGTCAATGTGATCCCATGGCAATCGATCTGTAACATCCCTTGCGCAGGTTGTATAACTATCTGTATCCAGCTCCTGATCGGAAAAGGCCTTTTTCCATAACCCATACTGAAACCTGTCGCCCCAGCCGTCGAACTTACACCCTTTTTTGTATGCATCCACCAGCAAACCGCCAAGCCGCCTGTCTCCGCGTGCAAAAAGACCCTCAAGCATACTAACTTCAGGATTTTGCCACTTAAAATGGATTCCGGGCATTTTCAGGTTGGCCCGCAACCATTCTATCTTTTCCCTTGATTCAGCCAGAGATATTTGAGAAGCCCACTGGAAAGGGGTATGCGGCTTTGGAATAAATGTCGCCACGCTGACGTTTATTTGGCCCCTGCGCCCTGCCCGGGATTTAATCCTGCGAAGCCTCTTAACAAGTTCCACAATCGCCGGAAGATCTTCGTCGGTTTCTGATGGAAACCCTATCATAAAATATAGTTTTATCACCATCCAGCCAAAACCAAATACATCCTGTACCGTATCAAAGATCTCCTTTTCTGTAATATTTTTGTTGATAACCTCCCTAAGTCTCTGGCTACCGGCTTCAGGAGCAATCGTAAATCCTGTTTTTCTGACCCTTTTTATGAGATTAATCAGTTCAGGAGTCAATGTGCCGGCGCGTAGCGAAGGCAAAGAAACAGCAATCTGTCGGGGTTCACATCGAAACATGAGGCGCTCAATAAGGGATATAATAGAACCATAGTCAGCGGTGCTCAACGACAGCAAAGAGAGATCTTCGTAGCCTGTAGCAGCACATGAAGCATTAAACAGGTTAAGTAATCTATTCACAGACCGTTCACGTACAGGTCGATATATCATCCCTGCCTGGCAGAATCGGCATCCCCTGGTGCATCCCCTTGCGATCTCAATACGAAGACGATCATGTACAGGCTTGCCGAACGGGACTATCGGAGCATCAGGGAAAGGAGCTGTGTCAAGATCCGCTATTATTTCTCTTGCAATAACCTTATAATCTGAAAATCTAGGTTGCGGGATCTGAAAAAAGGTTTTGCTTCCCGCGCTGCTGCCAGTCAAATTAAAAAACGCCGGTACATAAACCCCTTTAATTAACGATAATTGTTTTAAAAGAACCTCCTTGTCTTCACTGCCATCCTCTTTCCATGCAAGCCAGGCCCTGGATATATCGACTATCACGTTTTCGCCGTCTCCAACCACCAAGGCGTCAAAAAAATCGGCGACAGGCTCTGGATTGCATGTACAGGGACCACCAGCTATAATTAGCGGAAACAAACCATCCCTTTCTGAAGAAAAAAACGGGATGCCTGAGAGATCGAGCATTGTAAGAACATTAGTATAATTCAGCTCGTAAAGCAGGCTGAAACCAATAATATCAAAACTTTTAAGCGGGTTATGTGATTCCATGGACACAAGGGGCATATGTGACGATCTCAAATACGACTCCATATCAAGGTCTGGAGCATAAACCCTTTCAGCGACTATCTCTTTATGCTTATTAAGAATATCATAAAGTATCTGAAGCCCGAAATGTGATATGCCTATTTCGTATAGATCCGGAAACGCAAGGGCAACCTTTAGCTTGACCTTATCCGGATCTTTTTTTATGGAGTTTATCTCCGTGCCCAGATATCGGCTCGGCCGTTCTACCAGAGGCAGGATGTCTTGAAAGTTTTTAATGCTCATGATATTGTGTTAATAGTTGAGTAATGTTTTTTACCACGAAGTTCACGAAGAATAAAAAAACACAAAAATTATTAATAAGAAACTTGAGTTAAGTTGTTTGAAGGTCGAATTTATCAAACTATAATAATCACTTTACAAACAGATACAAACCTTTTTTGTAACCGTTCACGGTTTACAGTTAACGGTTGATCAAAACACAAAAGCAAGAGTCTCGGTTATGATACACATATATAAAAAATTTATCCGTTTAATTATAGCCTTTATTGCAATACTAACAATTTCGTTTCCATGCTCTGCAGCGGAATATCAACGGGAAAATCCTGTTGTCAGGGCTGTGCGCAAGGTCAGCCCCGCGGTTGTGAACATAAATTCGGAATATGAGGTTCGCAGACGCGCCAATCCTTTCTCCAGATTCAGGATGGATCCATTGTTTGATTCCTTTTTCAAAGACTTTTTTGACCCCGGTTTTGAGAAGCGCTACAAAAGAACCAGCTTGGGCTCAGGCGTTATTATCGACGGAAAACGAGGCCTTATTCTCACAAATGCGCACGTGCTTGCAAAAAGCGCAACCATAACGGTTATTCTAAACGATGAACGTAAATTTGATGCCCGGATTATAGGCGCAGATCCTGATTCCGATCTGGCGGTGCTGCGAATATCATCAAAAAATTCTCTTCCGGCTATAGAAATGGGCGACTCCGACGACCTTATGATAGGGGAAACAATTATAGCCATAGGAAACCCGTTCGGGTTTTCCAATACGGTAACAACAGGAGTTATAAGCGCCGTAAATCGAAGCATCAGGACAGACAGCGCTGTTTATCATGATTTTATACAGCTTGATGCCTCTATTAATCCCGGCAACAGTGGAGGAGCGCTTCTGAACATAAACGGCGAACTTGTCGGCATTAATACCGCAATTTATGCAAAAGCTCAGGGAATAGGCTTTGCCATACCCATCAACAAGGCAAAAAGGATTGTGTCAGACCTTATTCAATACGGAGAGGTTGTTCAAATATGGCTTGGCTTAACTGTGCAGAATCTTGATAAAAGGCTTGCCCAATACCTGAAAGCTCCTGAACACAAAGGTGTGGTTATCAAAGAAGTCTCAAGGGGAGGGCCCGGCCATAAATCAGGAATTCGAGACGGTGATATTATTCTGTCTGTCGGCTCCATGAGCACCCCTTCGATTGAGCATTACCATACAGCCATGAAAAATTATGCAAAAGGGGATATCGTCAAAATAAAGCTCTGGCGAAACAACAAAGAAATTACTGTTTCAACAAAAGCGGCTGTGTTCCCTGAAAAGCTAGCCCGGGAACTTGGCTTCAAGCTTCTTGGGATAAAGGTTGAAAACCTGTCTTTAACAAAACGTTTTCAATATAAAACCTACGCAAAAACAGGCGTGGTAATTTCAGAGATTAATCGTCAATCCTATCTGGCGCGCATCGGGGTAAAACCAGGTGATATAATACGGCAAATTGATGAAATGGCTATAAGCAGCGTAAAGGATTTTGAAAAAGCGATTGTAAAATACCGCCATAAAAGATCGGTGGTTATCCTGTTGCAACGCAGCGATCAGAGTTATTATATAACCGTAAAATTATAAAAAGCTTTAGACGATTCAGGCTTCATGGTTTAGTTCACGAGGACTTCTTTTTGTTGGGTTGCGCTTCGCTTAATCCGACCTGCAGGCTGTTCCGTATGAGTTCCCACGCTGGAGCGCGGGAACGAGATACGAACCGTAATTTTCTGTTGATTGTTTTCGGAGAGAACGAAACTCAAGAACAATTTTTAATCACATCTCTGCGTCCTCTGTGTGCTCCGTGGTGAAAACACCATTTATTCTTTCATGCATCTTAACTTGGCAAGATCTTCGGCATAACCATAAAGATGAAGCCCTTTGCTTTCAACTATCATTTCTCCGTCTTCAACACCAATTTCACCTGCCATATACTCTTTCAGATTCTGTATGCCCGCCAGGTTTGCGGGCAGACCACCCCAAAGATCCCATGAACGAAAATATATCATAAAATTAAGGGCACCATCCTGTATTCGTGTATCAATGGAACGTAAACAGGGAGGGTCCAGCAGCGTCAGATCTGAAGGGTGCGCAACCTGAAGCACCATCTGGTTGTTACGGTATCCGTGTTTTTTATATGTCTGAATCACCCATTCAATCTGATTAATATAAAGAATCCCTTGCTTTTCAAAAACAGCTTTTCCGTCAACCTCTCTAACATCTATGATCTCTTTATCGCGTTTTTTCCACCAGGCAAGCTTATTCCCGGCAAGGGGAGCACCCGTTAGCCTTTCGCCATAAGTGTACGATTCGCCGGTCTCTTTATCAGGGGTCATAAGGTATTCAAGGTATGATCTTGTATATCCTTCTCCTCCGTAAATATATGCTTCTTCAACAGGATTTGGTATCCCGCACGCTGGAGGAATATCCGGCAACAGAGGTTGTGTGCCGGGATGTTTCACATGACCAATAAAAAAATCGTACTCCAAACGCGTTTGTCCCGCATATGAACCACGATCAATTTTAAACCTTCTTCCATGATCAAATATATCGTGTATTGCCTGAAACCACAGATCAGGCAAATCTCTTGCTTCTACTTGATGAATATACATTTTTAGGATTTGTTCACAGGGGTCAGGGCTAACTGAAACCTGATTCCTGTGAGCTGTTATTTTTTATATGTCGAGTACGTTGACATTAAGAGCATTGTTTTGAATAAACTCTCTTCGCGGCTCAACCTCTTCTCCCATCAGGATTGTAAAAATTTCATCCGTCTCGACCATATCTTCAATCTTTATCTGTAGCAATGTTCTCTTATTGGGATCCATGGTTGTTTCCCACAACTGATCCGGGTTCATTTCCCCAAGCCCTTTATATCTTTGAATACCTATTCCCCGCTTTCCTTCCTCAACCAGAAGAGAAAGAAGCTCTTTTTTATCATTTATTACAACCGGATCTGATTCTTTTTCACTATTAACAACCCTAAAAGGTGGTTTATCATATTCTATTATCTTTTTACCAACGACCAGGCTTTTCTGAAAAGCCGTTGAATATACGAGCCCCCTCCCGATTCTTACCTGTTTGTCAACATCTTTTATAGAGTTTGCCGTTATACCACCAAGGTATGCTCCCGTAGAGGTAACAATCATTTCATATATATTGCGCTCTGTATTCCACGACAACTCGCTTACTTCATACCCCTTTCTTAAAAAGGTCTCGTTTAGGCGCGACATTTTAGATTTATCCTGAAGAAAGGCTATATCTTCAACCCCTTCTTGAATCATAATCTCAACAATATCAGACCCTATATCACGTATTTCAAGTTTTAATAAATTTGCAAAATATTCCGAAAGATTTCCAGCAAAAAGATACAGGTTGTGATCTGATAATACCTTTCCGTCTTTTCCAAACCTAATCTTTTTATTATTACAGACCCTTTTAAGAATATGGTCATTAAACTCCGTCTCGTTCTTTAGATATATTGCGTTTTTTCCTTTTCCAACTTTATATAAAGGCGGCTGGGCAACATATAAGAATCCTTTGTCGACAATGCCGGGCATCTGCCTGTAAAAAAAAGTTAAAAGAAGTGTTCTTATATGAGAACCGTCAACGTCGGCATCCGTCATAATTATAATCTTATGATATCTTATTTTATCGATATCATATTCCTCTTTTCCCGCTCCGGTTCCAAGGACTGTAAATATATTTTTTATTTCCTCGCTACGCAAAATTTTATCAAAGCGCGCTTTTTCAACATTTAATATTTTCCCTTTTAGAGGTAAAATAGCCTGAAACCTTCTGTCTCTACCCTGTTTTGCGCTACCCCCTGCTGAATCCCCCTCTACTATAAACAATTCCCTCTCAGAAGGTTCTGTATATTGACATTCTGCCAGTTTACCAGGAAGTGTTGAGTCAATTAATGCACCTTGTTTTCTTGCCAGATCTCTTGCACGTTTTGCGGCATCTCTTGCTCTCGCTGCTTCAACAGCCTTTTCCAATATCTTTTTAGCAACAGCCGGATTTTCTTCTAAAAATATACCCAATCTCTCATTAAGCAACGATTCAATAAGACCTTTTACCTCACTATTGCCCAGCTTTGTTTTCGTTTGCCCTTCAAACTGTGGGGACTTAAGCCTTACACTTATTATCGCCGTTAAACCTTCTCTTACATCATCACCGCTAATTTTTGCCTGTAGGTTTTTGGGAAGATTTCCGTTTAATGCATATTGATTTACTGTGCGTGTTAACCCCGCCTTAAAACCTATAAGATGAAAACCTCCTTCAGATGTATTAATATTGTTTGCAAATGAGAATATTTTTTCTTTAAAGGAATCATTGTATTGCAATACAACTTCTATTTGAACATCATTTTTTACACCTTCAACATAAATGGGTTTATGAAGCGGTGTGTGTCTTCTGTTCAGATATTCTATAAAAGAAACAAGTCCACCCTTATAATAAAATTCATCCTTTTTATCTGAACGTTCGTCTTCAATTATTATCTTTAACCCCTTGTTTAAATAGGCCAGCTCTCTTAATCTCCTGCTAAGTATTTCATAACTGAAATTGTTTGCTGTAAAAATCTCCGAATCAGGAGAAAAACGTATTTTAGTGCCTGTTTTATCTGTTTTTCCTGTTACCTCTAACTCGCTGTTTTTCATCCCCTTTTTATAGGTTTGATGGTATATTTTTTTATCTGAATAAATTTCTATTTCAAAATCCGCTGAAAGGGCATTTACAACAGATACTCCAACACCGTGCAGTCCGCCGGATACCTTATAAGACTCGTTATCGAATTTTCCTCCTGCATGAAGCTTTGTTAATACAACCTCAACAGCCGGCACCCCTTCTGTTTTGTGAATACCAACGGGAATACCCCTGCCATTATCTTCAACAGAGACACTGTTGTCGGTGTGAAGAATGACCTTAACCAAATCACAATACCCGGCCATAGCTTCATCAATACTGTTGTCCACCACTTCATATACAAGATGGTGAAGTCCGTCTGTATCCACATTTCCTATATACATTGAAGGCCTCAATCTAACAGGTTCAAGGCCTTCAAGTATATCTATACTGCTTGCATCGTAAATTTTTTCCATTAAATTCTCATCGGCATAATAACACTTAAAAATTGTTTATCCTCTTTTCCCTCGATAAAACATGGCTTTTGTTCATCAATGATATTTAAAATAACATTATCTTCATCAATTGTATTTAATGTGTCTATAAAGAATTTTGGATTAAAGGCCGTCTCAATTTTATCTCCTTTATAATCTATATCCATATCCTCTTTTGATTCACCTAAATCAGGATTGGTGGCTGTAATTGTTAGTTTGTCTTTCTGAAAATTAAACGCCACCCCTTTGTAGTTATCAGAATATAATATCGACATTCTTTTTAACATATTTAGAAACATTTTTCTATCAACAACGATTATGTTTGCATCTCCTTTATCAATGATTTCAATATATTTTGGAAATTCACCTTCAAGAAGTCTTATTATAATAGTTTCCGTATCTTTTTTAACAATAAAATGGTTATCTTTATTTCCTATCTGCACTAATCCTTCCGGATCAAGAAACCTGTTCACTTCGGTTAAACCCTTTTTAGGAATAATAATACCTGGTTCTGATGGTATATCAAATCCGCCTGCGGCGGACTCAGAAATATAATCAACCAGTGAAAGCCTGCTGCCATCCGTCGAAACCATCCTGATTATATTTTGATCGTTGTTTTCTACTTTTTCAAAATATATTCCATTAATATGAACTCTTCTGTCATCTGTAGCAACACCTATACTAACTGTTTTGTCTATCATTTTTTTAAGAGCCATTGATTTTATTTTAAAAAAAGAAATGTCTTCTATTAACGGAATTTCAGGAAAATCGTCTGGATTCATTCCAACTATATGATAATTAACCTTATTGTTACTGATTTCCACCCAATGATTTTCTATTTCATTTATATTTATTTCATTGGATGGAAATTCTTTTACTATCTCATATATTTTTCTTGCATTAATAGCTATTATTCCCTGTGATTTCACTTTTGCAGGGTATGATCCTATAAAGCCTGTTTCAAGATCAGTAGCTGCAATTTTTATTCCTGAATCTGTTGTTTGTATTAAAACTGTTTCGGTAATAGCCAGACTGCTTTTACGTCCGGTTAAACCTTGAATATTTGACAGTACATCTAATATATCAGTCTTATTAATTGTAAGTTTCATAACCTTATCCTTATATTAAGTTATAAAATATTATTATTAATAGATGTTTATAACTATAAAAAACCTTTAACACATCTATTTTATTAAATAAAAAAATAAATTACTATAACAAAAAGATATCAATTATTATGTTTAAAAAAATGAAGTTATAAACATATAAAAAATTATTGTTAATAACTAATGAATTATTGATAAAATATCAATACAAAAAAGACAGAGAAATTATAAAAAAGGGATAAATAAAGGAAGGTGGTAGCGGGGATAGGATTTGAACCTATGACCTTCGGGTTATGAGCCCGACGAGCTACCAGACTGCTCCACCCCGCATCACGTAAACAATATAAATAAACAAAATAAAAAACCAAGTCAAGATTTTTTATATTGTAGTAAAGATTTAATTAAACCTGTTAGATATTCAAACTCGGCTTCCGAATGTTTATTATCCTTATATTTAATAAGAAGATGTTTTGTACGACTTGTATGACCTAATATTATTTCAAGTTTTGACTTTGGAATATTTAAGATATTTGCCAGATATTTTATACACATTTTATTTGCAGCTCCATTTACGGGAGGAGCTGTAAGTTTAATTTTAATCGCATCGCCATAAAGACCTACTATCATATTTTTTGAAGATTTTGGTTGAACAAACACTTTAAATATTATGCCTTTAGTGTTTTTCTTGACAAACAACATTTAAAAACAGGCCTTTTTTAAATATTCCCTTTAATATCATTTATGATACTGCTTGACGAGATATTGTTTGTAATAGGAATAAGCATAATCCTTCCACCACATCTTTCAACAAGCTCTCTTCCTATAACATCTTCAAATATGTAGTTACTACCCTTTGTGAGTACAGCCGGACGAATAATTTCAATTATTTTATTAAGTTGTTTTGAAGAAAACACCACAACATAATCAACAGAATCTAAAGCGCATAAGATGCTTATACGTTCCTTTTCGCTGATTATAGGTCTTCCGGGCCCCTTAAGGCTGCTTACAGACTCATCGTCATCAATAGCGACAACAAGCACATCTCCAAGCTTCTTTGAGGCGGAAAGAAGCATAACATGACCCGAATGCAAAAGATCAAAACAACCGTTTGTCAGAATAATTTTTTTATTGTCGGCCTTAAGTTTCTGCACGACAGCCGGAAGTTCTGAAAAAGATATATGTTTGGTTGAGGCATAATCACAACCAGGCGTCAATGCCGATAAAAGTTCATTTTTTGATACAGTTGACGTTCCAACCTTGCTCACCACAATGCCTGCTGCTGTATTAGCAATGGATGCAGCTTTTGCAAACGAGGCGCCTGAAGCAACTGCAAGCCCTAAGACGGCGATTACCGTATCTCCCGCTCCCGACACGTCGAAGACCTGCCTTGTCTGAGCGGTGATATAATAAGGTTTTTTATTGCGTTCAAATAAAACCATCCCGTCCTTGCCGCATGTAATAAGAAGTTTTTCTGTTTTTACAGTTTCAAGAATCCAGTTTCCGGCTTTAATTAATGTTGATTCGTCGACAATCTCTATTCCAGAGGCAAGAGATGTCTCTTTTTTATTTGGGGTAAGCAAAGAAACATCTGAATATTTTAAAAAATCACGCCCTTTTGGATCGGCGATAGAAATTTTTTTATGTTTTTTTACAATAGCTGTCAGTGAGTTAAGCAAAGCGGCTGTAATTAACCCCTTGCCGTAATCAGAAATTAATACCAGATCCACAGCGGGTATTACCCGCTTAATATAATTTAATATAACATCAAGGGTTTGTTGGGATATATCTTTTTTTGTTTCCCTGTCTATTCTAAGGACCTGTTGGTTACCGGAAATAATTCTGGTTTTTCTGGTTGTGGGCCTTTCCGGTTCCTCGACAACCCCCTCGGTATTAATACCGAGTTCATTTAATTTTCCGAGTAAAAGATGTCCATATCTATCCGAACCTATTACTCCGGCTAATGAAACCTTTGCTCCAAGCGCTATAAGGTTGTTTGCGACGTTTCCGGATCCACCCAGAGTATAATTTTCTTCTTTAACCGAAACAACCTGGACCGGCGCCTCCGGAGATATCCGGTCAACATCACCCCACAAGTATTCATCAAGCATTAAATCTCCGACAACGAGGAGATTACATTTTTCAAATTTTGAAATATCAAAATCCATATTTAATTTTTTAGCCACAGACACACACAGACTTTTATTGGCAACTTCAAGTTCTGGTATGGAGCATTTCAATCCGCTACATAATTTTTCAAAAGATCTGTCAGAAAATCGGGTGGGCGCACCACACGGCCATCGCTATTAACGAAGGCGTGTTTTGTATGTCCTGTTGCAAGAATCTTTTTACCGTTTTCATTAAATATACGATAATCAAACTTCATCCCGCCCTTAATGTTTGTATCAACAGAGGTTTCAATGATTATAACATCATCATATTGAGCTGGAGATAAAAACTTGCAATAAACTTCAGATACAGGTAGAAAGACACCCTTTGTTTCAATGGCTTTATAGGTTAAACTCAACGACCGAAACAATTCAGACCTGCCTATTTCAAACCAGCGCAAGTAGTTTGCATGATAAGCTATACCCATTTTATCCGTGTCGCCGTAAATAACCCTGTATGTTGTTTTATGTGTAATCATAAAGAGCTGGTTGTTTGCACCACAGAGCGTTTTCCGACTTATGTCGTTTTCAGTATTTTGTAAGCGTTCACGGAATGTTGAAATTAGAAATTGGAAATTTGGCCTTCATACTTTTGTACTGTTCTTCCAAATTTCTAATTTCCAATTTCAAGTTTCAAGCCGTGAACGGCTACAGTATTTTTTGGATAGTTTTTCTAAGTTCATCATAACTATATGAGACCAAAAGCTCCGGGAATTCGTTTTTTACATTGTCGGGAGGCCGGAACAGGATGCCTGTGTCGGCCTCTTTGAGCATGGTTATATCATTATAGGAGTCGCCAAACGCTATTATTTCATAATTGAGGTTTTTTAAGGAAAGCACAGCCTTGCGCTTGCCGTCATTTTGTCGGAGATTATATCCAATAATATATCCGTCAGGGCCTATTGATAGAGAGTTGCAAAAAAGGGTTGGCTGGCCCAGCTTTTTCATTAAAGGTCCTGCAAACTCAACAAATGTGTCTGAAATAATTATTACCTGGGCCTGCGATTTGAGCCATTCCAGAAAATTCACCGCCCCGTCAAGAGGATTTATGGAATCGATAACATTTGTAATATCTTTAAGTTTGAGCCGGTTCTCGTGAAGGATATCAAGCCGTTTTTTCATCAAAACATCATAATCGGATATATCACGAGTAGTCAGCCTTAGCTCTTTAATACCGGTCTTTTCGGCTACCTGTATCCATATTTCAGGAACAAAAACACCCTCTAAATCTGAACAGACGATATACATCTCACCTCTTATATTATAATACTCAAGTTTCGCACCCTTGATTTCTATCAAAGTCAAGGCGGTAAAGGAGCCAAATTCAATTTTTCAAGCGAAATGATTTATTTGTCTTTTTTAACCAGCACTCCACGACTTGTGCCAAGGACAGGCACAAAGGATATATAACTTACTGAACTCATACGTGGTTTCAAGCATTGTCTTAATGTTTGTTATTGGTGCCGTTGTCGAAGCTTAAGGTATAATATTTCGCTTTAAAAATTTATTTTGGCCCTTACCGTTTAAAGGCTTTAATAAGTAAAAAGGGTGCGAAACTTGAGTATTATATTTAGCCTCATGTATCAAACATGGTTATCGGTTTCTTCGACCCTTATGAGAACCGGCTTGTCGCTGACAATATCAAGGGCTTCAATCTCGGATAGAGCCATTTTAACATCATGTTCCTTTGCAAGGTGCGTGAGGATGACAATAGGAACCGAGCCGATCGATTTGCGTCCTTTTTGGTGCACGGATTTGATGCTGATGCCACGATCACCCAGTACGCCCGATATTTTAGATAAAACTCCCGGACGATCTACAGCCGAGAACCTGAAGTAGTAATTAGTGAAGATGTCGTCAACCGGCATGATCGGAATTTTTCTTATATTTTCCATCTGGTAGGACAACAATGGAATTCTTCCCTTTGTGCCGGACAAAAGGTTACGGGCCAGATCTGCTATATCTCCCACAACCACGCTGGCTGTTGGCATCATGCCCGCGCCGAGGCCGTAAAGCATCATGTCGCCGATAGCATCGCCCGAAATTGTAATTGCATTCAAAGGACCGTTTACGTTTGATAGCTGGTTGTCAAAAGGTATCATTGCAGGATGCACCCTTGCTTCAACCTCTTTTCCCCTGTTTTTGCTTATAGCCAAAAGCTTTATCCTGTATCCGAATTGATTGGCAAAATCGATATCCATGGGGGTGATTTTTGATATTCCTTCAATATAAATATCATTAAAATTAATCTCCATACCATATCCAATAGACATTAATATGGCCAGCTTGTGTGCCGTATCTGTTCCCTCCACATCCAGCGACGGGTCTGCCTCTGCAAAGCCTTTGGCCTGCGCCTCAGACAGGGCTGCTTCAAATGTAAGGCCATCATATGTGTTTTTTGACAGAATATAGTTACATGTACCGTTTAATATGCCGGTCATCGATTTTATGCGATCACCAACCAGAGACTCCCTGATCGATTTTATAACCGGCATACATCCGCCCACACTCGCTTCAAAAGCAAGGTCAATCCCCTTTGCGTAAGCGGCTTTAAAAAGGATGTTGCCCTGGGCGGCAAGAAGGGCCTTGTTTGCGGTTACGATCTGTTTGCCATTATCAATTGCCCTTAAGATAAGCTCCTTTGCAATTTCCACCCCGCCGATCATCTCGACAATTATATCTATTTCCGGATCGTCAACCACCTTGCGAGCATCGGTTACCAGGACTCCTTCATCAAACTTGATTTCCCTGCCCCTTTTTATATCGATATCCGCGACATGTTTTAATGACAGCGATGCCCCCACCCGGGAGGCAACAAGGTCTTTATTTTCAATTAGAATCTTTGCAACACCGGTGCCTACGGTACCGCATCCAAGCAAACCAATATTAATTTGTTTCATATTATTTATGCCTATAATATTTTTTTGATTCCTCTTACAGCCTGGTTTATGCGCATCTTGTTTTCAATAAGCGCAAAACGAACGTATTCATCTCCGTATTCGCCGAAACCCAGTCCTGGAGAGACTGCTACCTGAGCCTCTTTAATCAAAAACTTAGAGAATTCCACCGAGCCCAGTTTTAAATATTGTTCAGGAATTTTTCCCCATACAAACATGGTTCCTTTCGGGCTTTTTATATCCCACCCAACGCGATGAAGGCCTGACATCAGGGCGTCTCTTCGCTCTTGATAGGTGTTGCATATCTCTTTAACACAATCCTGAGGGCCGTTTAATGCTATGATGGATGCTATCTGAATCGGCTGAAAAATCCCGTAGTCAAGATAGCTTTTTATTCTGCGCAGGGCGCCGACTATTTCTCTGTTTCCAACACAAAAGCCTACTCTCCAGCCCGGCATGCTGTAACTTTTGGAAAGGGAAAAGAATTCCACCCCCACATCCCTGGCTCCTTTTACCTGCAAAAAGCTGGGGGCTTTATAGCCGTCAAAAACAAGGTCGGCATAAGCAAAATCGTGGATTACCATAATGTTGTATTCCTTTGCATAAGCCACGATTTTTTCAAAAAATTCCAGGTTAACAACCCCGGTCGTTGGATTGTGAGGGTAGCTTATAATCAACAATTTTGGCTTGGGCCATGTCTGTCTTGTGGCTTCCATCAGATTTTCAAAGAAATCCGAATCCGGTCCGACAGGTATTCCGCGCACATCTCCTCCGGCAATAATTGCGGAGTACGGATGAATCGGATAGGTCGGATTCTGAGCAAACACAACATCTCCCGGCCTGATTGTAACAAGGACAAGATGCGATATGCCGTCCTTGGCGCCGATAGTGACTATTGCTTCCTCCTCATGGTCTATATCCACGTCAAATCTTTGTTTGTACCAGTTTGCAATAGCCATTCTAAGCTTTGTAATACCCTTGGATGCAGAATATCTGTGGTTGTGGGGTTTTTGAGCCGCCTCCAACAACTTGTCCACTATATGCTTTGGTGTGGGAAGATCAGGATTGCCCATGCCAAGGTCTACGATATCCTTGCCGGCATGTCTTGCATCCATCTTTATTTTGTTGACAGTTGTAAATACATAAGGTGGTAGACGATCTATCCTTGCAAACTTTTCCATAAAAACAACCTCATAAAAATTGACGGTTTCGTAAAAAGTTTAATTTTGCTCAAAGCCACTCGCAAAACGACTTTTTATAAGTTCATCAAAATTAAAAATAGATAGTTAAATTTTTGCTAAATTACAACATAAAGAGCTTTATGTCAAAAAAATTGTTTTGACTTTCAGCCTAAATCGGTTTAATTTTTAAATGGTTGTCTATTAACGGAGAATGATTTTTACGGGAGATAAACATGAACAAGCCCTTAACTTACGCCGATGCAGGTGTAAATATTGACAAGGCCGACAACCTTGTTAAGACCATAAAGAAGATTGTAAAACAGACACCTAGAACCGGTGTTATAAGTGACATCGGAGGGTTCGGAGGTCTTTATTCTCTTAACCCTGCGAATGTGGACAACCCCGTTCTTGTAAGCTCAACAGATGGAGTCGGCACAAAGCTTAAGATAGCATTTATGATGGATAAACATGACACGGTCGGAATCGACCTTGTAGCCATGTGTGTAAACGATGTTATTGCGCAAGGCGCCAAGCCACTGTTTTTTCTCGATTATCTGTCAATGGGGAGGTTGAGCACAAAAATTGCCACAAAAATTATCGAGGGAATCGCAGAGGGCTGTAGACAGGCAAGGTGCGCCTTAATAGGTGGCGAAACAGCGGAAATGCCGGGGTTTTATAAAGAAAACGAATATGACCTTGCAGGTTTTTCTGTCGGCATAGTTGATAACAGTAAGATAGTTGACGGGTCTGAAGTTCATGTCGGCAATAAGGTTATCGGAATAGCATCCAGCGGTCTTCACAGCAACGGATATTCTTTGGCGCGAAAGATCTGTTTTGACATTTTGAAACTAAAAATCGACGATTATATTCCCGATCTTGGCCGGACACTGGGTGAAGAGCTTCTTACGCCAACAAAAATATATTCGGCAGCTATTTATCGTATAAGCAAGGGGCTGCCAATACGCGGGCTTGCCCATATTACAGGCGGAGGTATTGAAGACAACATTTTGCGCATAATACCAAAAGGATGCAATATTGTGATGCACAAGGAAAGCTGGGACGTGCCCTCTGTTTTTCCTTTTTTGAAAAAGGCCGGCAATATATCAGGCAAGGAAATGATGCGCACTTTTAATAATGGAATCGGAATGATAGCGATTGTGCCGGAAAATTCGGCACAGGAGATGCTGGAGCGGCTTAGCGCTATGAAAGAGAAAGGGTTTATAATAGGGGAGATTGTTGAAAGAAAAGAATCTGCCCGGCGCGTCGAATGGATTTAGCCAAGATAATAAAATAGGCGTAAACGTAAGGATAATAGTTTGATATTACATAAAATCAGCAAATATTTATTGGGCATTATGGACTGGATAGCAAAAAGTTACAAAGATAAACCTTTTTGCTCTACCTGAAAAGTGAAAACAAACGGCGCCAGGAGGCGCAAAGGTCTCAAATAATATGGCCATATTTCCGCTTTTCGCTATCTAAGATTTATAGCGAAAAGCGTCTCAATCCTTCCGCAGCCACAAAAAAAATAGAAAAAAATCGGACTCAATGCTCTACAACAGAACGCAATGCAAAGATTATAGCTGTGTTTATAGCCATGCTTATAAATTGACTGGAACATATAGACTGTTTTCAAGCTCTTTTCGTTATATTATTCCCCATCTGTCTCTTATCTTTTTCATTATAATTGCAACCGCAATGGTTTCTTTTGCACAGAGCCGTGAGCGATTGTTTGATGATGATCCTGCCGAGCCATGGCATATTACGGCCGATGAAATAAGCTTTGATAAAAAAACCGATCAACATATCGCAAAAGGAAATGTTGCCATAACCAAGCAGGACAAAAGGCTTACAGCCGATTTTGTTCGTTTTGATCATAAAACCATGGAGGTGCTGGCAGTCGGCCATGTGATAATGACAGCAGGTGAGGATATACTTGTCGGCGATAAGATGGAGATGGATCTGGAGGCTGAAATCGGAACATTGTATAATGGAACAGTCTTTATTAAAGAAAACCATTTTTATATAAAAGGGGATAAGATACAAAAGACAGGGAAAGACTCTTATGCCGTCGGCAAAGGCAGTTTTACAACATGTGACGGTGATCATCCGGCATGGAAAATAACAGGGAGAAACCTAAAGGTTACCATAGAAGGATATGGCTTTGTTAATCACGCAGCTCTTTGGGCAAAAAGGGTTCCTGTGTTGTACACACCCTTTTTGGTGTTTCCTGTAAAGATAAAGAGACAGTCCGGCTTGTTGCCGCCACAAATAGTATATTCAAAGCGGAAATGGGAGGAATACATACAGCCTTTTTACTGGGCTATTAACGAAAGCTCGGATGCAACCTTATATTATCACCATATTGGACGCAGGGGAGACAAAATAGGTTTTGAATACCGCTATGTTTTAGATGAAAAGTCAAAAGGAACCATGATGTATGACTTTTTGCAGGACAGGAAGGTAGATAACGGCACGCTGGAATCAAGCGAAGAATGGGGATATATGGATGATAGTGTGTTGCGTCCCAATTCCGACCGATACTGGTTCAGGATGAAACATGACCAGTATCTGCCTGCTGGTTTTACCGCAAAACTGGACATAGATATTGTCAGCGATCAGGATTACCTGCATGAATTTAAGGATGGATATACGGGGTTTGACGTAACCGATAGATATTTTAACAAAAACTTTGGCAGAGATCTTGACGATTATACTGATTCAACAAGGGTAAACAGCCTGAGCATAAACAAGAGCTGGTCACAATTCAGCCTTAACGCCGAAACCCGCTGGTATGATAATGTCATAAACCGTCGCCGGAAAGAAATAGATGATACAACCGTACAGATGCTGCCGGTTGTTGAGTTTAATGCATCCAAGCAGCAGATATTCGGTACCCCCTTTTATTTTGACCTTGATACCGAATATACATATTTTTACAGAGAGGATGCTTCAAGGGCACACCGGATGGATGCATACCCAAGATTGTACTTGCCCTTAAAATTCAAACGCTACTTAGCCTTTGAACCGTCTGTCGGGTTTCGGGAAACAGCCTGGCATTTTGACAAAGAGGAATATAGATCGTCGGACAAAGCCACCTTGTTCAGAGATATTTATGATGTCAAATTAGACCTTTCTTCAAACATTTATAGAATATACAGCTTGCAAAAAAGCCGGATTAACAAGATAAAGCATGCAATAACACCGCAGGTAGTGTATGAATATATACCGGGAAAGGATCAGAGTAAATACCCTTCGTTTGACGGTATTGACAGAATTGGAAGAAAAAACCTTGTAACATATTCTTTGACAAATATTTTTACGTCAAGATCGCAGACCAACACCGCACAAAAAGACAACCAGGATAAAAGCGAGAATGATGAATCCGCAAACTATACCTATAACCAGTTTTGCCGCTTAAAGTTGGAGCAGAGTTATAACATTAACGAGGCAAAAGAGGATACCCCATCCCAATGGGCGAATCAAAAGGAAAAGAGGCCTTTTTCTACAATATATGGTGAGATAGAGATAGATCCTGTCCAATATGTTTCTGCGCAGGCAGATGCCACATGGTGTCAATATGAAAGCCTGGTGAAATCCCGCAATATTGCGGTAACATTATCTGATAAACGCGGAGACAGGCTCTTTGTTGAACACAGATATACGTATAACTCGAGTGAATCTATTTACACCGATATAAGCCTGGCTGTAACGGACCAGCTAAAGGTATATGCTGATTATGAGCGAAACCTTTACAGCCCTCAGGATATAAAAAAAGGCATTGGATTTTTGTACAAGGCCCAGTGCTGGTCCATAGATTTTAGCTATACACACGAGGGTGAAAACGACAGGAAATATGCAGTTATAATTAATCTTTACGGAATTGGAGAGTTTGGCAGAAATATAGTTGGGCGCATGATGGAAGAGCCGCTGTAACGGAGTTTGAGTTGTTAAATGAAAATAAAACAGATTAATCGTCTGTGGTATGTTCTGCATACGAAAAGCAGGTTCGAGAATGTAGTTAATGACGCTCTGGCCAAAAAATCGTTTGAGGTTTTCCTGCCAAAAATTCTGGTAAAAAGCAGGCGCCGTGACAGACGGTTAATGATAAGGATACCTCTTTTTCCCGGGTACCTGTTTTTAAAAACCGACCTGCACCCTGCCGAACATATTGAAATTTTAAAGACAGTCGGGGCTGTCCGTTTAATCGGCAACAAAGAAGGGCCCATTTCTGTTGCCACCGAGACCATTGAATCGCTTAAAATTATGGTGGCGGGAGACAACAAAGTTTTAACCGGCGCCCGTTTCAAAAAAGGGGACCCTGTTACGGTGGTTTACGGTCCGTTTGCTGGGGTGACCGGAACCTTTGTCCAATACAGGGGCAAGGGGAGAGTTGTCGTTACTATTGAAGCTCTTAGACAGTTTGCCGCAGTGGATGTGAGCGAAGATGATGTTGAAAGGCTCCCAAAAATATTGTCATAACCGCTTGACTTCTTAACGGGTTCTGTTTAGTAATTTTATGTTGAAGACATTAAACGGCAGGTATTGCAAAAAGGAGGGCATATGAATAAACTGGAGATGATTTTTGCTTTAAAAACCGAGGCTAATATCTCAAAATCGGATGCCGCAAGGGTGGTTCAAATATTTTTTGATTCTATGCAGAATGCCCTGGTGCAGGGAGAAAGAGTTGAAATTCGCGGGCTGAGCAGCTTTTTTGTAAAAGAGTACAAAGCATATACCGGCAGAAACCCAAAGACAGGTGAAAGGGTTCTGATAAAGCCAAAAAAGCTCCCGTTTTTTAAAGCCGGAAAAGAATTGAAAGACAGAGTAGATAATTAACTTTGTGTCCAACTTTGCGGTAATAATAGACCAAAAAAAGCCGGTACAACTTTTAACTGCCTTTTTACGACACGACACCATTCCCAATGCCCTTCTTTTTACAGGCATGGAAGGGGTCGGCAAACGCACCATAGCCATGATGTTTGCCATGGCGTGTAACTGTCTAAGCAAAGATCCAGGGAGTTTTTTTCAGAGCTCGAATCAAGCAACAAAAGGCCGGATCTGTTATTGTAAAGCATGCGTGAAAATCCGATCAGGAAATCATCCTGACATCATACATATTAAGCCGTCAGGCGTCTATATCAAGATTGCTCAAATACGTTCTTTGCGTGATATTCTTGCCATGAAACCTTACGAGGCAAGGATGCGTGTTGTAATAATATCAGATGCCCGGGCAATGAACCCTTCTGCCAGCAATGCGCTGCTCAAGGTTCTTGAGGAACCACCTGACCGGACCGTTTTGATACTTACCGCCATACAGTCGTCCGATCTCCTTCCCACAATTGTTTCACGCTGTCAGCATATCAGATTTAACCCAATTTCCTGCAAGAGTCTGGAAGATATTCTGGTTGACAAAGAAGGGCTTGATTATGATGATGCAAAAATAATTGCGACTCTGGCAAGTGGGAGTTTGTCTAAAGCCCTTTCGATGATTGAGTCTAAGAACCGTATAAGCTGGGTAAACCGGCGCAGTTGGCTTATAAAAACCTTAAGCCTTGATATGGCAGGGCAAATATCCACACAATCGGTTGTTTCACTTTTGGCTTTTGCAGCAGAGTTATCAAAAAATAAAGAAATCCTGCAAGATTCTCTGGAGGTGATTAAATTCTGGCTGAGAGACGTTGTTGTATATAAATCCTGTCCCGAGAAAATTATAAACAGGGATTTGATTGACAACATTCAACATATTGCGCAAAAATTTACGGCAAAAGAATTAATAGAAAAAATTGAAGCTATCCGGACAGCACAAAATGGGATTAAGGCCGGCGCTAACTTAAGGTTGACTTTAGAAGCAATGGTAATGCAGCTTGCGCATGAACCGCAAAACCAGGTAGATATTTAAAAAATAATTATGGCAAAGATTGTAGGAGTAAAATTTAATTCTTTTGGCAAGGTTTACGATTTTGACAGCGGCGCATTTGTTCTTAAGTGCGGGGCTTGTGTGATTGTAGAAACAGAGCAGGGCCTTTGTTTTGGAATGGTTGCGGTGCCTCCAGAGCTGCGTGATGAACGGTTGTCCGGCAGGCCGCTTAAAAAGGTGTTTCGTCTCGCTAATGAAAAAGATTTCAAGCAGCGAGAGAAAAACCTTGAAAAAGAAAAATCGGCCCAGGCATTCTGCATTAAGTGCATCAACGAACTAAAGTTGAGAATGAACCTGTTTGTTGTTGAAAGCTCCTTTGATGGCAGCAAGCTGACCTTTTTTTTCACGGCTGAGGGTCGTGTTGACTTTCGTCAACTCGTTAAAATGCTGGTCAACCAGTTCGGTGTCAGGATTGAGATGAGACAGGTCGGAATACGCAATCAGGCCAAGATGACCGGTGGTGTTGGGAGATGCGGACGACCAATCTGTTGTTCCTTATTTATGAATACGTTTGAACCGGTTTCTATACGTATGGCAAAGGACCAGAATCTGTCATTAAACCCAACGAAGATTTCCGGTCTGTGCGGTCGGCTGATGTGCTGCCTTACATATGAATATGAAACATACAGAAAGCTTAAGAAAAGGTTTCCAAAGATCGGAAAAATAGTGAAGACTCCGAGCGGGCATGGCAGGGTGATACGACATAACGTAATACGCGATCGTCTGACAATACATATGGACGAGGGTCAGGAGATAGAATTGCCATTAGATGATATTATAAACAAACAGGAGAGAAAATGACCAGGCCGCTTTATATAACAACCCCTATCTATTATGTAAACGCAATGCCCCACCTTGGGCATGCATATACTACTATTGCAGCCGATGTTGTTTGCCGGTTTAATTTTATGCAACAGAATGAAACCTTGTTTTTAACCGGTACAGATGAACATGGGGACAAAATAGTACGCGCCGCTAAAAAAGAGAATATAAGCCCCAGGGTCTATGTGGACAAAATAAGCAAAGTTTTCAAAGAGCTATGGCCCCAGCTTAACATTAAATATGATTATTTTATCCGGACTTCCGATCCAGCACATATTGCTGTTGTGAAGCAGATGCTGCAGAAAATTTATGACGCAGGCGATATCTATTTTAGCGAGTATGAAGGGCTCTATTGCTTTGGGTGCGAACGCTTCTTTACCAAGCGCGAGCTGGTTGACGGAAAGTGCCCCGACCATCTCGTTGAACCGGAACCCATCAAGGAGTCTAACTACTTTTTCAAGATGAGCCGCTATCAGGACTGGCTTATTGATCATATTGAGAAGCATCCTGATTTTATTCGACCTGAACGATACAGAAATGAAATTCTGGCATTTTTAAGCGAACCCCTTGAAGATCTTTGCATATCACGCCCAAAGAAGCGGCTTAAATGGGGAATTACCCTGCCGTTTGATAAAGATTATGTTACATATGTATGGTTTGATGCTCTTTTAAACTATGTCTCAGCTCTTGGATATCCTGACGGAGAGCTGTTTAAAAAATTTTGGCCGTATGCCCAGCATATAGTCGCCAAGGACATTCTCAAGCCTCATGGTATATACTGGCCTATCATGCTCAAGGCTGCCGGCATTCCAATGTATAATCATCTTAATGTTCATGGATACTGGAATGTTGACCAGGGCAAGATGTCCAAAAGTATTGGGAATGTTGTAGAGCCGCTCCAGCTAAAAAATATTTACGGGCTTGATGCATTCAGATTTTTTTTGATGCGGGATATGGTATTCGGGCTTGATTCCAATTTTAGCGAACAGGCGCTGGTTCAGCGAATCAATGCGGACCTGGCAAACGATCTTGGCAACCTGTTTTCCAGAGTTATTGCAATGGTTCATAAGTATTTCAAAGGCATAGTCCCAGAGGTTGATCCGGTAGTTGAAGATGAGTTTCAGCTCGGCCTTAAATCGGATATGCTGGCTGCAATCCCCGAATATGAGCAGTCCATGGAAAATTTTACTTTTCACAAAGCTCTTGTGACAACATGGGAATTAATCGCCAAGATGAATAGATATGTCGATGTTACGTCGCCGTGGGTGCTTGCAAAGAAAAAAGCCAGCAAAAAACAGTTGCAGGTTGTAATATCAAATCTTCTTAACGGGCTTGGAGTGATAGCAGGCCTTATTTATCCGATCATGCCGGACACATCCGCAGCCATGCAAAAGCACCTTGGCATGGATACGGACCTGATTACAAAAGGGCGCTTTAACAACCTCGATATGCTTAAAACATGGAAAATAATCAAGCCGGGCATACAGCTTCCCAAAGGGATCACCCTTTTTCCCAGAATTGATCTGAAAAAGAATCAGGCTACACCACAAAACGAGGCGGCTGCCGAAGACCTCTTATCTGTCTTAAAAACCGAGATACCTGTAGAAGCATTCGGCGCAATTGATCTCAGGGTGGTTACTATACTTAGCGCAGAATCGATTCCAAGGGCAAAAAAGCTGCTTAAGCTTGAGGTCGATCTGGGAGAAAAGCGGACCCTTGTAGCAGGTATTGCCGCAAGCTATAAACCTGAAAACCTGGTCGGGAAGCAGGTAATTGTGGTTGCCAATTTAAAGCCGGCTAAAATAATGGGAATAGTTTCAAACGGGATGGTTCTGGCAGCGGTTGATGATAAGGGTTGTTCTTTAGCGACGGTTGACAGGAAGGTAAAACCGGGAACACCAGTTGGTTGAAAGGGAAACAGCCCGTTGAAAAGATAGCCGCTACAAGTATAATTAAATTTTATACTGAAAAAACTCGTGGATAACGGCTCGTAATGAAAGAACCCGCCATAAACATAAAGAAATATCGGTAGGTTAACCAAAGACTTATGCAAAAATAGCATTTTATACATGGTTCTTTCATAACGATCCCTAATCCACTCAAACAGTTTTCACTATAAAATTTAATCATACTTGAAACTTGTTTAAAATCGTTTTGAATTTCTAATTATACTGGAGGATTTAGAATGCCGGGTTTTGAAATATTTGGCGATGAGGAACGGAAAGAAGTTCAGGATGTGCTGGATACGGGCGTATTATTCCGCTATGGTTTTGACCAGGCGCGAAAAGGGCGCTGGAAGGCAAAAGCTTTTGAGGCAGATCTGTCGAAACTGACAGGGGCACAATATTGTCATTTGTGTTCCAGCGGCACTGCGGCGCTTAGTATAGCCTTAGCCGCATGTGGAGTGGGGGCTGGAGATGAGGTGATTGTCCCGCCCTTTACATTTGTAGCAACTATCGAGGCTGTGCTTGGAGCAGGCGCTGTGCCGGTATTTGCTGAAATAGATGAGACTTTGTGCCTTAATCCCGATGCTGTTAATGCGGTTATTACTCCTCGCACAAAGGCTGTGTTGCCGGTTCACATGTGCGGTTCAATGGCCAGTATCGATGAAATAAAAGCGCTCTGTGAGCAAAAACAGCTTGTTTTGATAGAGGATGCCTGCCAGGCCATTGGCGGCTCCCTTAATGGAAAGGCATTAGGAACATTCGGGCAAATGGGCTGTTTTTCGTTTGATCCTGTTAAAACTATTACATGTGGCGAGGGAGGAGCGGTTGTAACCGACGATAAAGAGCTTTATACAATAGCGGAAGGTTATGCTGATCATGGCCATGATCATACAGGCAGCGACAGGGGGCTTGAAGGCCATCCGATTCTTGGAACAAACTTTCGTATCAGCGAGCTGAATGCGGCTGTTGGATTGGCCCAGTTGAGAAAGATAGATTATATCCTAAAAAAACAGCGGGCGCATAAAAAGGCCATAAAGGATGCCATGTTACAGTTTTCGGAAATCAGTTTTAGAAGGATACCTGATGAAAAAGGGGACACAGCTACCTTTCTTTCCTTTTTTCTGCCCGAAGAAGAGCATGCACGAAAGTTGGCAGGCGAACTTGCCGGCGCCGGGGTTGACAGTTGTTTCTACTGGTATGACAACAACTGGCACTATATTCGTCAGTGGGATCATTTAAAAAGGTTAAGTTCTGCGGCAAAGCTTCCGGCCAGGCTTTTTGAACATTGTCCAAACTATGAAAACATGGAGCTTTTGCAATCTGATAAAATCATCGGCAGAACAATATCAATGCTCATAAAGCTTTCATGGACAAAGGAGGGGCTCAGCCAAAGGATAGAGAAGCTTGTTGAAGTGATAAGCAAGATGAACTTGTAACAAATTATACTCTAAGTCATTGCGAGGAGTGCAACGACGAAGCAATCTAATAAATAAAGCGGTTATCTTACAGGAGGGCAACTTCTCAATAAGTTCTGGTAAATTATATGATAAAAGACCCGTCCACTGATAATAAAATGTAAAACATCTGAAACTCGCAAGCAAGCGAGCCTAAAGAAAAAACAGAGCCAATCCCTTTAATTCCTATTGGTTAAACAGCCGGATCGTATGTTTTAAAGATAAATTATCTTAAGTGCTGTTTTTTTCTTAAGGCTCACTAACATGCTCAAACAGTCAGATTTTTTACATTTCATCACCAGCGGACTCGTCCGGAATTTATTGAGAAGTTGCTCAAAGGATAGTTATATGTTTCGTAATTTCAAAATGGTTTCACGGGTTGTTTTCGGCAGGGGCTGTTTTAACCAGCTTGATGATATTCTTGCTGAAAAACGCAGCAATTATAATTCTTTTGTTGTTTTTTTAGTCGACGATGTGTTTGAAAAAAGCGGGCTGGCACTAAAGATACCCGCAAAAAACAAAGATTTTATAATATGGGTTAATGTTGATGACGAACCCAAAACAGCTTATGTTGATGATCTTACACAGCGGATTAAAAACTATGCGGATAGATTGCCGGCAGGCGTTGTCGGCATAGGCGGGGGAAGCGCTATGGATCTTGCCAAGGCCGTTTCTCTAATGCTTACAAACCCGGGTTCTTCAGCAGATTATCAGGGCTGGGACCTGATAAAAAAGCCGGCAATTTATCATGTCGGCATTCCCACTCTTTCAGGGACCGGAGCCGAGGTGTCCCGCACCACAGTTCTTTCAGGCCCTGAAAAAAAGCTGGGGATAAATTCAGACCACACAGTGTTTGACCAGATTGTGCTCGATCCTGAGCTGATTGCAGACGTGCCGGGTGACCAGCGTTTTTATACAGGCATGGACACTTACATACATTGCGTGGAATCGTTAAACGGCACATATCTTAACGCTTTCAGCAAGGCATACGGTGAAAAGTCTATTGATCTATGCAGAGAGGTTTTTTTAGACAGCGGCTCAGACAGTGACGATAAACTGATGATGGCCTCATATTGTGGCGGCATGAGCATAGCCTATTCACAGGTTGGAGTATGTCATGCCCTGTCTTATGGCCTTTCCTTTGTTTTAGGCACACACCACGGAATAGGAAACTGCATCGTCTTTGATTATCTTGATGAATATTATCCTGAAGGGGTTAATGAATTTCGCCGGATGATGGAAAAATACAACATTAGTCTTCCGCGAAATCTTGCAGCCGGCCTTGAAGAAGATAAACTGGACAAGATGGTAGATGTTGCCCTTGTGCTCGAGCCGCTCTGGGAAAACGCCCTTGGGGCCGGCTGGAAGGAAATAATGACCAGAGATAAAATAAAAGAGCTGTACCAAAGGATGTAAAACAGATGTCGCAGGCAACTAAACTTAAAGAAAAATTATCCGGTTTTTGCAGGCTTGTATACAGCAGAGCCCTTTATTTTCTTCTAACTGAAGTCTATTTTGGGAAAAATCCGGCCAGTGTTCCAGACAATTCGGTTGTCTTTTTTCCGCAGAGTGAAAATATCCTTTTTTGCGGATTCGCGGGAATTGTTTCCTTTAAAACAAACAAACAGACAGGCGATTGCGTTGATATAGCCCTGCTGGAGGATATGGTCAAAAAGGTTGAATCTTGCGGTTATAATGATTGCATAAAAAACAAACATGTTCTTGATTCAGATTATCTTGGCGGCGAAAAACATATCGCCTCCCTGGTAAAGTTGGTTAAATCGTTAAGGGAACAGAATCTGTTTTATGATATAGTCATAAACGAACCGATTCAAAACAGCCTTTCCAAACTTGCCGATCAGCTTTCATGCGTCATTGATACAGAGTCAAAAGCGCTTGCAGAGAATATGGGACTCCTTGATTCCAGAGCGGTAAATATTATGTCCCGGAGCATCGAGAGTCTCAGGGATATTGAATGGTCCATTACAAGGGAGATAACAGGGAATATACAAAAAATAAAAGAGTTGATTCCTGTTGCCCCTGAGCTTCCTGCTGTTTCCTCTTTCATTGTTTATAAAAAGATAAATGCCGTTCTAAACAGCATAGATCGTCTTGAAGTTAGAGGACGGGACTCGGCTGGTGTTTCTTTGATGTTTATTCTCGGTGGAGATGAATTTAAACATTTTAATGAAGAAATCGGCAAAACAGGTCTATATGACCGGCTTAGAGAGCGATCTGACCAAAATGTTCTTGTCAACAACAGCATCAGCATACACGAGAACGTTACTGCAAACGGAAAGAAGAATGTGGCAATTGCTTTTACATATAAGATTGCCGCTGAAGTAGGCAACCTTGGAGATAATATTAAATTTTTACGCCAACAGATCACAGGCGATTTGATTCTGCATAAGCTGATATCTTTTCCACACCTGTATAATACTGTCTTGTCACACACCCGATGGGCTTCCATGGGGGTTATCAGCGAGCCCAACTGTCATCCCGTAGATAACAAAACTTTAAACAATCCTGCTGGAGAAAGAGGCATAATCCATGTTTGTCTTAACGGTGATATAGATAATTACATGGATCTGAAAAGCAAACATGAAGCAGAGGGCGGTTTAATACATAAAGATATTACAACAGACACCAAGATCATCCCTCTTTGGATAAACCGGTATATTCAGCAGGGCTTTGATGTGGAAGAGTCATTCCGTCTTGCTGTCTGTGACTTCGAGGGTTCTCATGCCATATGCATGCATACCGATCTTGCCCCGGGCAAGCTTTTTCTTGCGCAGAAGGGAAGCGGCCAGACCATATTTATAGGTATGGCAAATGATTTCTACATGCCCACTTCAGAGGTATATGGATTTATTGAAGAGACCTCTGATTATATTAAGATGGACGGGGAAAACGGGCTAAATGGCGTAAACGGCAAAACGAACGGTCAAATCATTATCTTAGATCAGGAATCAGCCGGGAGCCTGGACGGCATAAAAGCAATGTTTTATGACGGCACAGGGGTTGATCTTGAAGAAAAGGAGATAAAACACAGCGATATTACATCAAGAGACATAGACCGCCAGGGTTTTTCTCATTATTTTTTAAAAGAGATTATGGAGTCTCCGGATTCTGTGGAAAAAACCCTTCGGAATCGCTGGAAAATCAAAGACAAAGATGGCAGAAGATATGAAATAACACTTGAAAAAAGCGTCTTGCCCCAATCAACACAAAAGGCTCTGGCAAACAACAAAATAAAGCGGATCTTTTTCGTAGGTCAGGGCACGGCAGGAGTGGCAGCGATAGTGTGCGCCGATATCCTGAATTACTACCTGGAAGATCAGTCGCTGCTTATCAGCGCCATGAAAGCATCTGAACTAAGTGGTTTTAAGCTTAATGATCATGATGATGCAGTTATCATGGAAGATACTCTTGTTGTTGCCATAACCCAGTCAGGAACAACAACAGACACAAATTGCGCCATGGATATGGTGAAACAGCGCGGCGCCCACACCCTTGCCATCGTGAACCGGAGGGATTCGGATATAACATTCAAGGTGGACGGCGTTATGTACACCAGCACCGGCAGGGACATTGAGATGTCTGTTGCCTCAACAAAGGCTTTCTATTCACAGATTGTAGCCGGCGCTATTTTAGGCCTTTATATTGCTTCCCTGAAAGGACGCAGAAATGACGCATTTGTTACAGAGGAGATAAAACAATTAACAGATCTTCCTTCATGTATGAGAGAGGTTCTTGCCATGAGGGAGCGAATCGGGATGTCTGCACAAAGGCTTGCCGTGAAGAAAACGCACTGGGCGGCCGTAGGCAGCGGCCCCAACAAGGCTGCGGCGGATGAAATCAGGATAAAATTGAGCGAGCTTTGTTATAAGACCATTTCATCCGATTTTGTTGAGGACAAAAAACACATCGATCTTTCCTCGGAACCGCTGATTATTGTTTGCGCAGCAGGAACAGGCGGCGGCGTACTCGGCGATATCGTGAAGGATGTTGCAATATTCCAGTCGCACAAGGCGACTTCCGTAGTGATAGCGGATGAGGGCGAAAACAGATTTGACCTCTATGCCGCCGATGTTTTCCACGTTCCAAAGGTAAGCCGGCATCTTGCGCCGATTGTAAACACCCTGGCCGGCCATATATGGGGTTATTATGCTGCTCTTGCTATCAATGAAAGCTCAAAACTCATGTATAATTTTAACAAAGAGATCCAGAGCCTGATAGATGATCATGCGGCAAAAGGAATGGATGTTTACGAGGTAATACTTGAAAAATCATTTAGAGAGAGAATTGCGCAGTTCTACACTGAATTTAGAAAAAAACTGAAAAACAGTTTTCCTTATGCCATGGGGTTTGAATCGGCATCGGATTTGATTCTTTTGCTTAAGTATCTGTCCGGCAGGCTGCCTGTATCGGATTTTGAACTCGATTTTGGCATAAAGGGAACCCCTCTTAACATGTTAAACAAGCTTTTCAGGTGCCTTGGAGATTCGATAAACAGTATGGCGCGTCCTGTGGATGCGATCAAGCACCAGGCCAAGACGGTTACGGTCGGAACAAGTCGAATCAGCGAAAGAATAGAGGGAATATTGTTTGAGGCTATTACGAAGCAGCATTTAAATCTTTCACAACTGATCAATAAAAATATAGTAGTGCTGAAAAACTTGCAGGATATTGTCGCAGGTATTGAAGGATCTATCCTTTACAGGATTAGCGGCCAGAACCTTCTGGGCGAACCCACGGATGAGACAACAATAGAGATAACGAACAAACAAGGCACGCTATGCGATATTCCATCTCGCGTGGAAAAGGATATAATTCTTAAAGGAACAAAAAGAATCATTGTGCGGGAAGGAAATGTCTATATAGGCATAGGGAGGCAGGATGACCGCAGCGTTATAATTATCCCTGTTATTTCATCTTTTCGCGCTACTCCGAACATGATTGAACATCTGCTTTTACTGCACATTTCCTTTAAGGAAAATGTTTCCATCTCTACAAAGATAAAAGCTCTTGGCGGTAAATATGAGCGGATTAAGAACATTGTGCAGGAAAACAGCGTTGCATGGGACAAACAACATATCGAACTTGTTGATATGCGGGATCTTTTTGGATTGTCGGCGGAAAAAATCGGGGAGTTTATTGTGTCCAGTCTCAAGAAGGATATTACAATGGCTTGACCTGCTGTGCTAAAAGAGTAACCTTTTCTTTTTCCGTTAAATGCCGCCAGGTTCCCCTTGCAAGCTTTCCAAGCCTTATATTTGCAACTCTTATTCTGTTTAATCGTGTGACACGGTTGCCTGTTTTTTCTACCATGCGGCGTATCTGTCTGTTTTTGCCCTCTTTCAGGACAATCCGAAACCGTTTTGGGGAAATTCTTTTTGTTTCCGCGGGTCTGGTTTTTGTCCCCATTATCGGCATACCCTGTTCAATCTTCATGAGAGCCCTGTCGGTCATGGGGTTTGCCACTGTTACTTCATATTCTTTTTCGTGGTCAAAGGAAGGATGGGAAAGCCTGTGATGCAGCCCCCCGTCATTTGTTAAAAGCAAAAGCCCTGTTGAATCTTTGTCAAGACGTCCTATCGGATAAACGCGCATGGAAATATCCAGAAGGTCGAGCACAATCTTATCGCCCGGCTGCTTGCAGCTTGTGACATAGCCCCTTGGTTTATTCAGCGCTATGTAAACCAGATCCTGCTTAAACTCTATATACCTCCCTTTAACCTCTACTCGATCCTTTTTCGGGTCTATTTTTGTGCCGAGTTGAGTTACAACGTTGCCGTTTACCTTAACATCCCCATTGGTTATATGTTTTTCTCCATGTCTTCTGGAACAGACTCCCGCCATTGAGAGAAATTTTTGCAATCGCATCAATTCCATAGTTATAACCATTAAGGCTCGGGCTAAGATCTGTAATCAGCATTTATTTTAACATAATCAATGGAGAAATCGCAGGTAAAAACCGAGGAATATCCCTTGCCCTGATGAAGATCGATCAGCACGGTAAACTCAGATTTTTTGAGCACCTTTGTTGCCTTGGCTTCAGCGGCTTTTCCGCATCCCAAACCGTTTTTAACCATCATGATATCATCAAAGAAGATATCGATCTTGTCGGGATTAATAGGAACATCGGCTCTGCCTGCTGCCGCAACAATTCTTCCCCAATTTGCGTCTTCTCCAAAAAAGGCGGTCTTTACAAGGTTTGAATTTGCCACAGTGCCGGCAATTTTATAGGCGTCTGTGTCTGACAGAGCCCCTTTTACGGCAATTTCGACCAGCTTTGTCGAACCCTCCCCATCTTTTATTAGCTTTTTTGCAAGGCTGATCATGACTTCATCGAGAGCCTTTTGAAATGAATTGTTTTGGGTGGAACTTTGAACAACAGCTTTTGACACACCGTTTGCCATAATAATGATAGTGTCATTAGTGCTCATATCGCTGTCAATGGTGATTCTGTTAAAGGACCGTTTAGTTGCGGCGCAGAGAGCTTTCTTCAGAAACGCAGAAGATGCTTTAATGTCTGTGCAGATAAAACAGAGCATTGTGGCCATATCAGGGCATATCATGCCGGAACCTTTGGCTATGCCGGTTATTGTAAAGGTTTTGCCCTCAATATTCCCCTGGGTGGAAACTATTTTAGGCACAGTATCGGTTGTCATTATGGCTTCGGCAAGATCGTAAAATCCTTCAGATGCAAGAGCTTTAACAAGGCCGGGAGTCGCTTCTTTAATCTTTTCTATTGGCAATGGCTCACCGATAACCCCGGTAGAAGCCACAAGCACATGGTTTTCGGATATGCCGAGTGAAGAAGCAGTATAGCCGGCCATGGCTTTTGCATTGTGTATTCCCTGCTTACCGGTACAGCAGTTTGCATTGCCGCTGTTAACAACAACGGCCTGGCATAGGCCGGACTTTATCCGTTCCCTGTCAAGCAGTATATGTGCGCCCTGCACCCTGTTTCTTGTAAACATCCCGGCTACATTTGACGGAACCGTTGAAAAGATCAGCCCCAGGTCCTTTTCGCCGTTTTTTTTAAGCCCGGATGCAATCCCTGCGGCCTTAAAGCCCGGGCACAATATTTTTTTTATATTTTTCATTTTATCTAAACGCTGTCATTAAACTACTTCGATCGTTGAAGGGGGCTTTGTTGCTATGTTGTATGTGACACTGACGATGCCGGGCACATCTCGGATAATCTCGCCGGCGAGCTTCTCGAAGATTTCGAACGAGAGTTTAGTCGGTGTTGCGGTTCGCGCATCGATGCTGTTCCAGCAACGCACCTCGATCTGCTGGCCAAAATCGCGCTTGTTGTCGCGCATCCCGGTTACGCGGTCTTCATGAAGGATCGCCATATACTGAAATGCATTGGTGTCTTTGAGCAACCGCTCGACAATGACTGTTGCCTTTCGGACCGTCTCGATGCGCTCAGGGGTTACTTTGCCTATCACGCGTGCCGAGAGGGCTGGCCCCGGGAACGGGATACGCTCGAACACTTCGACTGGAAGCCCGAGCGCCTTGCCGATCTTTCTAACACTGTCCTTGCGAAGCTGTATGAGCGGCTCAAGAATACGGTATCCAAAAGCCTCCTGCGGATCGATCCCTAACTGCTCGAATACATTGTGCTGCCGCTTTATTCCCGCGACGGTCTCGTCAACATCTGTCAGGATAGTTCCCTGGAGAAGGTACTTTGCGCCACTTTCCTTGATAATGCGCCCGAATACATTTTTGTAAAAGGTCTGGGTAATCGCCTCGCGTTTTTCTTCCGGGTCTGCAACTCCCTTGAGTGCGGCAAAGAACTCCTTCTTTGCATCTACTACTTCGACCGTAACGCCGAGTTTTTGAAAAAGATCCACAACCTGTTTTGATTCTCCCTCGCGCATGAGGCCGTTTTCGATAAAAACAGTCTTAAGGCGTTTTCCCAGTGCCCGATGGCCTAATATCGTGACCGTAGATGAATCCACGCCCCCGGAGAGGGCATTGATTGCCATGCCGTCTCCAACGGCACGCTGGATCTCTTCGATCTTATCATTGATAAACTGCTCGCTGTTAAGCTCCTGAGCGGTAATTTCCTTAATCATAATGTTATGGCTCCTTATTAAAATAAAGATCTCCGGGAAAAGGAAGATGGAAAAAAAACAGGGCAGACATCGTTTGTGATGCCTGCCCTGTTTGTATTATAAACCTGCGGTTATTTACTTTTTCTTTTTGGGATGGCACTTTGCACAGGTTGTAGGCGCTTTTTTCGTTTTGGTTTTCCTGTTGAATTTCTTGTGGCAACCCTTGCAGTTGTAATGAATCGCCTCGGCATGGTATTCTAATCTTTGTTTTTTATTAAGCTTTGGCGCGCCCTTTCCCTTTGGTCTTTCACTGGGTTTCTTGTGGCAATCGATGCAATTCTGGACATCATCACCTGCTTTGAGATTGTCAAGAGGTTTATTATTTGCATCATGGTGACATTCTCCGCAGCCTGCTTTATAATCCTCAACATGCTTTTTGTGAGAAAACGTTACTATCCCTTTTTTATGTGCTGAATAAGCCTTGTTATCCATCTTGACAACATCGGGAGCAGTGGTACCGGCATAGATACCGGTAGCAGCAAACAGAACAGCAATGCCGAAAACAGCCATAATTATCAGATATTTTTTACGCATAAACACACTTCACCTCCTTCCATATATGTATTTATCAAAAAAATAATAGCTAAATTTATATTAAATATATTTATCAGAAGCAATTTGTTTTGTCAATAATAAACAACATCTGATTATATTAGAAGTTTTTGCTACTCTGAAGGCACCTTATCGCTTTCCTTTGCCTTCTTTTTACCAAAAATCCTGGCGCCGATTATGCTTATTTCATATAGCATCATCAAAGGTAGTGCCATCATTATTTGTGTCACAACATCAGGCGGAGTTAAAATAGCAGAGCCCGCAAAAAACAATATTAGTGCATATTTTCTGTTTTTCTTTAAGAAGTCGACCGAAACTATGCCTAATTTGGCCAAAAATGTAATGACGAGGGGAAGCTCAAAAACAAGTCCAAAGGCAAGCAGTAATTTGGAAGAAAAACTTAAATATTCCCGCATGGATGGAAGAGGCTTAATTGTTTCGGAGGCAAATCCTAAAAAAAACTTAAATCCAAATGGAAAAACAACAAAATATCCAAAAAACGCCCCACCAACAAAGAAAACAGAGGACAAAAAAACTATCGGAATAAGAAGACGCCTTTCTTTTTGATATAGCCCGGGAGCAACAAACATCCAGAACTGGTACAGAACAACCGGCGCTGCCAGCATAAACCCTGATAACAAAGCAACCTTTAAATAGGTAAAAAAAGCCTCGGGCAGACCTGTAAAAATCAGCTTGTCGTCTGCGCCCATCACCGATATAAGCGGATGAGATAAAATCTCAAACAATTTTTCCTTAAACCCGTACGAAACAACAAATCCTATACCGATAGCTATAAAACAGGCGACAAGACGCTTTCTTAGCTCTTCCAGGTGGCCGGTAAAAGGGATTTTCTCAGCCTCATCATTTTCAGTCATCTTTTAAAGATCCTTTAACCTTTTCCTCGTTTGATTCTTTTTCGCTTTTTTATCATTTGAAGATGCTGAAACCTTCTGAGTTTTATTGTCAAAATCAATATTTACATCCACAGCTTCTCTGATATCGTCATTCATTTCGTCAAAGGCTTTTTTTACATCCGTTAATTCGTTATCTACATCTATTGATTCTTTTAATTCTGTTGTAGCTTTCTTAAATTCGCGCAAAGCACGGCCCAGAGATTTTGCAAGGTCCGGGAGTTTTTTTGGGCCAAGAACTATAAGGGCTATAGCCGCTATTAAAATCATTTCAGGCATACCGATGCCAAACATAAATAAAACTCCTTTTTATAAATTCATCAGGGTTGTTTCGTACTTATTTTGCACATAAGTGTCAAGGTATATTGCAAAACATACCAGGGCTAAACACAGTTCAACTGGTTCTATCAACAGCATCCGGTTTTAGAACAAGAAAGTACAATTTTCCTGGATGTTGCATGTGCCCTGCCGCTATTTCAGCATATATTCCGTTTCCAAAGAATATATCGCCGCGGCCCGGACCAAGAATTGCCCCGCCGGTATCCTGGTTTAAAACAAATCTATTATAGTCTTTCCACAGATGAATCTTGCCGGCTCCGTCTATTAATGGCTTTTTTGTCTCAATAAAGGCCAGGGCGGCCTTTGGAAATAGTTTTCTGTCTAATGCTATGGATCTGCCCGGAGTCAATTTGACATTGAGACAACCCAGGGGGCCGTCATTTTCTATTTTGAAAAATACATAACTGGGATTGTAATGCAAAACCGTGTCAAGCTCTTCTGGATTATCTCGCAAATAGGCTCGAATTTTCTGCATGGACATTTCTGATCTTGGTATTTTACCCTTTTCAATCAGATATTTTCCTATGCTTCTATACGGCCGGCCGTTTGAGGTATGATAATGAACATTAATTGTTTTTCCATTATCCAGGCAAATTTTTCCGGAACCTTGAATCTGAAGAAAAAAGAGGTCAACCAGATCCTTTACCCAGGCAATAGGCTCGGCCTTGCCTTCAAGACAACCTTGATGTTCAATTTCTCTGCGTTCATAGTAGGGCACAACCGTATTTTCAAAACATCTTCCGATTATTTTTTTACCCGAAAACTTTGGAGAAAACAGCGAAAGATCGATTACAGCCAAATCATCAGGCCATGCGTAAACCGGAAATCTGAATTCATCACTTTGCCTGAGGCCGCCTTCTAATATTGGTTCGTAATACCCTGTAAAAAGGACTTTCCCGGATCCATTACTTCCAATAGACCTGTAAACCAGAAAATCAGACCTTATAAATTCATTCAAGTCATGTTTCGATGGTTTTGCCTTAATACAGGCTAAAAAATACTGCAAAGATCTAATCAGATGATCAGCGGTAAAGCTGTCTTTGCCGAACATGAAACTTCTATTAGAAGGAACCCTTTTAAGATATGAAATGCTCTTGCCAATACTGTGCTCTAAGCCGTCATAAAACATATCATCTGTAAACACGGGATATTCCGATGAAGAAATTCTGGTGAGAGCCGCTTTTTTGATAACAGAAGGCTCTTTTTTAACGGCGGCACATCCTCCAGCAAACAAAACAAATATGATAATAAAACAGTTTATATTGCGAATGATCATAACAGGAGTTTTTTTATTGAGTTTTCTTTCTTGTAAAGGCGCCGCTTTTTCCGCCGGACTTTTCAAGAAGATATGTATCGGAAATAACCATTTCCCTGTCGTACGATTTGCACATGTCATAAATAGTCAAGGCTGCTACAGATGCTGCTGTTAAGGCCTCCATTTCAACCCCTGTTTGTCCAAAAAGACGAGCCGTTGTTTCTATTCTTATGGAATGTGTTTCTTTTTCCGGGAAAAAATCAATTGATATATGCGTGATATTAAGCGGATGACACATCGGAATTAGCTCAGAGGTTTTTTTGGCAGCCATGATACCGGCGATCCGGGCTGTTTCAAGAACATT
>JACKQG010000543.1_pt1 | contig 55061 bp, 60 predicted proteins | sample 8237621 | NCBI WGS metagenome assembly JACKQG01 (sample SAMN15677084, study PRJNA649215) | marine metagenome | biome: marine; feature: Black Sea; material: saline water; isolation source: suspended particulate matter (SPM) from the Black Sea western gyre | collected 2013-06-09/2013-06-10 | depth... | reverse complement strand
AATTTATCCCTATGAACAAAATTGGGAAGAAATTTGCAATATAGTTGATTCAACTTCCCCGTATGCTTTAACCGGTGCTGTATTTTCTCGTTGTAGAGAAGCAATTCAAACTGCACATCAATTATTATTAAATTCAGCAGGGAATTTCTATGTAAATGATAAACCAACAGGAGCAGTTGTTGGTCAACAACCATTTGGTGGAAGTCGTGCATCAGGAACCAATGATAAAGCAGGGTCTCCTTTAAATTTATTGAGATGGGTTTCTCAGCGAACGATTAAAGAAACATTTAATGCACCGACAGATTATCGTTATCCATTTTTAGAAGAAAAATAATTTTTGTTGATTTCAAATAAAATGGAAATTCGTTCTGAAATTACTCCTTTAAAACAGGTATTAACTCATCGACCAGGAAATGAACATCAATTCGTATCTCCATCTCATATTAAAGAAATGATTGTAAAACACGGTGAATATATTGAAAATCCTGAGTTTATTTTATTTGATGATATCACTGACCATCATAAAATTGGTAAAGAACATGATGAGTTAACTTCGATATTGAATACTTGGACAGAAAATAATTGTATAGATATTAATAAATTATTATCCGCTATATTTCAAGATTTAAAGTTAAGGAAATTAGTTTTTGATGAATGCCTTCAAATAGATTTTAATTTATATGGCTTTACTCCAAAATTAAATTTAGAATTTATTAATCATTTAACAAGTGAGCAATTTGTTGAAATGTTAATTGAGGGTGAATGGAATGGTGAGAAAATATTTAATATGCCCATTCCTAATTTAATGTTTACTCGAGATATTGGTGTCGTATTTGGAAATTCATTATTAATTTCAAACGCATGTCACTCTGCACGAAAAAGAGAACAAGTTATTGCATCACATTTATTTAAGAACCATTCTTTGTTTAATAATTTAAATATTATTGATTTTAAAAGAATTCGTGATGATTTAAGTATTGAAGGTGGTGATGTGATGGTGTTTAATGAAAATATTGTCCTTATTGGGATAAGTGAACGCACACCAAAACACTCAATTGAAAAATTAATACCCTATATTTTCAAAGAAGGATTTACATCCATTATTGGAATTAATTTACCCAAGAAAAGGGAATTAATGCATCTCGATACTATTTTTACGCGTGTTAGTGAAAGTGAATGTATTCTTTTCCCACCTGTTTTTTATCAAGATAATTATGAGGGTGAGGATATGGATATATATCATTTTACAGAACCAGCAGATTATAGTAAAATTAAACCATCTCAAAAATCATTTTTGGAATTATTTTTAAGTTTAGGTGTTGAAATTGAACCCATTTTCTGTGGAGGGAATAACCCTCTTTTACAAAAAAGAGAACAATGGACAGATGGTGCAAACTCATTTGCATTAGCACCAGGAAAAATAATTGGATATAAACGGAATTATGCAACAATTAATGAATTAGAAAAACATGGATATTTAGTTTTATCTACTGAGCAATTTCAAAAAGATCCCAATAAATGGAAAACGACCAATGAAAAATTTATCATCACAATTGAAGGTTCTGAATTAGTTAGAGGGCGAGGTGGAATGAGATGTTTAACGATGCCATTAAAACGAGAAAATAATATTGGATAAAACAGTATTAATTGCTTTAGGTGGGAATGCAATTTCTCCAAAAAATACAGCTGGTACAATTGAAGATCAGTTTGAACATACGCGTGAAAGTTTAAAAGGGATTATGCACTTTGTGGATAGAGGATATAAAATTGGTATTACGCATGGAAATGGTCCCCAAGTTGGTGATGAATTAAGACGAAGTGAAGTTGCATCAAATGAAATTCCTCCATTACCTTTAGGCGTTTTAGTCGCAAATACACAAGGTGCAATTGGATATATGATTCAACAATCACTTCAAAATGCATTACATCAAAAAAATATTGAAAGAGAAGTTGTAAGTTTTATATCCCAAGTTAGGGTAGATGCAGATGATGAAGCATTAAGTAGTCCTGCAAAATATGTTGGTCGTAGATATTCAAATAAACAAGCAATTAAATTTCAACAGGAATTAGGCTGGGATATGAAGGAGCAAGAGCCTGGAGAATGGCGTAGAGTTGTTCCATCACCAACGCCTAAATATTTGTTTAATGGATTATCAATTAAAAATTTAATAGATTTTGGAACAATTGTAATTGCCAGTGGTGGCGGTGGAATCCCATGTTATTTTGATGAAAATGGGAATTTAAATGGAATTGATGGTGTAATTGATAAAGATATGTCTGCTTCCTTATTGGGTCGTATTTTAAAAGCAGAAGAATTATTTATAATTACGGATGTTGATAATATTTTCATTAATTTTAAAAAACCAAATGAAAAGCCATTATACCAAACAACTGTATCCGAAATTGAGAAATGTTTAGCTCAAGGACATTTCAAAAGAGGAACAATGGAGCCTAAAATTAGAGCAGCACTTTATTTTTTAAAATACCATGGTGAAAAGGTAGTTATAACTTCAATTAATTGTATTGAAGGTGCTATTAATGGAACTCAAGGTACAACCATAAGGAATGACAAATGAATATACATGAATATCAAGGAAAACAGATTTTTAGGGAAGCAGGTGTTCCTGTTCCCGAAGGATACCCTGCATTTACAGTAGATGAAGCCGTTAATGTGGCAGAGAAAATTGGTACTTTGCCAGTGATGGTTAAAGCCCAAATTCACGCAGGAGGTAGAGGAAAAGGCGGTGGTGTTAAAATTGCTCGGTCAATAGAGGAAGTCAGAGAACATGCTCAAAATATATTGGGAATGAATTTGGTAACACATCAAACAGGTCCTGGCGGAAAATTAGTACAGCGGTTATTAGTAGAATCTGCAAGTAATATTGCAAGTGAGTTTTATGCTGGAATTGTCCTTGATAGGTCTTTAAGTAAATTTTGTTTTATGGTTTCTACAGAAGGTGGGATGGAAATTGAAAAAGTAGCAGAAGAAACTCCTGAGAGAATTTTTAAAGTTTGGATTGAACCGGGCGCAGATTTAGAGCCATTTCAAGCGAGACAATTAGCATTTGCATTGGGTATGGAAGGGACTCAAATTAGAAGTGCAGTGAAAACATTTATGAATTTATGGAATGTGTTTAGAGATAAAGATTGCTCGTTAATGGAAATTAATCCGTTAATTGTAACGGTAGAAAATGAAGTAATTGCTGTGGATGCAAAAATAAATTTTGATGGAAATGCTTTGTATAAACATTCTGATATTGCTGAAATGCAAGATTTAACAGAAGAAGAACCGAGCGAAGTTGAAGCGAAAAAATACAATTTAAATTATATTAAATTGGATGGAACCGTGGGTTGTATGGTCAATGGTGCAGGACTTGCAATGGGTACAATGGACATCATCAAATTATATGGTGGTGAACCGGCAAACTTTTTAGATGTGGGCGGTGTAGCAAATGCAGAAACGGTGGCACATGGCTTTGAAATTATTTTATCCGATCCAAATGTGAATGCAATTTTAATCAATATTTTTGGTGGAATTGTTCGCTGTGACAGAGTTGCTCAGGGCGTAATTGATGCAATGGGCAAAATTGAAGTGAATGTTCCTGTCGTTGTACGGTTAGAAGGTACAAATGCAAAAGCGGCAAGACAATTATTTGCTGATTCCCCATTAGAGTTTATTGTTGCCAATAGTTTAGAAGACGCTGCTGAAAAAGTAGTAAAAGCCAGTAAAGGAGAAATTTAATGAGTATTTTAGTCAATAATGATACACGATTAGTCGTGCAAGGAATAACCGGAAAAGAAGGTGCATTTCATACTGCTCAAATGGTGGAATATGGAACCAAAGTGGTTGCGGGTGTTACGCCAGGAAAAGGTGGACAGAAAGACGCAAATGATATTCCAATTTTTAATACAGTTGCAGAGGCTGTAAAAGAGACAAATGCAAATACAAGCATTATTTTTGTACCGCCTCCATTTGCTGGAGATGCCTGTTTGGAAGCGATTGATTCTGGTGTGAGTTTGGTTATTTGTATTACGGAAGGAATTCCGGCGAAAGATATGGTGCCAGTTAAAGATGCACTTAATCGAACAGGCGTGCGAATGATTGGTCCTAATTGTCCTGGAATAATTACACCGGGTGAAGCAAAAATTGGAATTATGCCTGGATTTATTCATAAACCAAAAGGAAATGTAGGTGTAATTTCTCGGTCTGGTACATTGACATATGAAGCTGTTCATCAGTTAACCGTTCGCGGTATTGGGCAGACTACATGTATTGGAATAGGTGGAGATCCAATTATTGGAACCACATTTTTAGATCTTTTGAAATTATTTGGTGATGATCCTGCAACAGAAGGATTAGTTATGATTGGCGAAATTGGTGGCTCTGCTGAAGAAGAGGCTGCTCAATGGATTGTTGAAAATAATTATGATATACCGGTTGTTGCATTTATTGCTGGGCAAACAGCACCTCCAGGAAGACGGATGGGGCATGCTGGTGCAATAATTTCAGGTGGAAAAGGAACTGCTGCAGATAAAATGGCAGCATTAGAAAGAGCAGGAATCCATGTATGTAAAAGTCCTGCAGATATAGGTGCAACTATGGAAAAAGCACTTAAATTATAAATAACAACGAAAGGGATATTGCGAATGACTAATCGCACTTTTGCCATTATTAAACCCGATGCGGTAAAAAATGGAGACACAGGTAAAATTTATGATCGAATCCTAAGTGCAGGATTTAATGTTTTATCTGCAAAACTAATTAAATTAACATTAGCACAAGCAGAAGGATTTTATGCTGTTCATGCTGAACGACCATTCTTTGGTGAACTCACTGAATTTATGTCTTCAGGTAAATGTATGGTATTGGCTTTAGAAAAAGAAGATGCAGTTGCTGAATGGAGAAAAACAATTGGGGCAACAAACCCGGTTGATGCAGATGAAGGAACAATCCGAAAAGATTTTGCGACAAGTGTTGGAGAAAATGCCGTTCATGGTTCAGACTCTGATGAAAATGCAGCAATTGAAATTTCATACTTTTTTACAGGAAGTGAATTAGTACAAAATAGATAATTGATAAATCATTTTTCATATATTAAAAAATACATTGGGCTCGCTATCATTTTGATAGTGAGTCTTCAATGTGAAAAAAAAGTGGAAAGACGAGTAATTGATACAGGAAAACCTTTAACAATTCTTAGCCCAAAAACCGATACTCCAATAAGTTCGATTGAATGGTATTTTGGAAAAAAGCCAATTAAAAGTAGCACAAATTTAGCAATTTCTTTTCAGTCCGTGAGATTTATTCCAGATTATCAAGGTGAATACGATATAGTTGCTGAATTATATAATGAAACCAATAAAATTATTGGTGTTAATATATTTAAATACAATGCAATTGGTTCAAATTATAAAAATATAAGCCTTGATAAAGAAAAACAAATTGAAAATATTGAATCAACTAAAATTGATTCTGTAAATGAAAAATTAGATACTTTAAGTAATTTAGATACAATTCTAAATGATACGAATCAAAATAAAATTAAAAAAGATACTATTGTTTATACGGATTCTAATCCTAAAAATACAGTAAATAATAATGAAAAATTTAATTATACTATTCAAGTATATTCGTTCCCAGATGAAAGCGAAGCAAATAAAAAAATTCAAAAACTTAAAGTCGCGGGATTTGATGCCTATAAAATAGAATTTTTACATCCCAAATATAATAAAACTTGGTATAGAGTAAGAGTTGGTATGTTTATTGATTTTACATCTGCAAATGTTATTGCAAAAAAAATTGATAATCATTTTAAAATTAATACCTGGATTGACAAATTAAATTAATTACTGTCGTGTGAATAATTGAATAGTTTAAAATCTTTATTCCTTATAGATGAAAATATTACTTATTTAAATCATGGTTCATTTGGTGCTTGTCCAAAACCAATATTTAATGGTTTTATAAAATGGCAGTACCAATTAGAAAAAAATCCAATTCAATTCTTAGATAATGATTTACAAAAAAATATATATAATTCACAAGTTGCTTTAGGCGAATTTATTAATTGTAGTCCTGATGATATTGTTTTTTTTCAAAATCCAACAACTGCAATAAATGAAGTTATTCGTAATTTAAATTTAAAACCTAATGATGAAATTTTATCTTCCAATCATGAATATGGTGCAATGGATAAAGCATGGGAATTTATTTCTAAGAAAACAGGTGCAAAGTATAAAAAAGTAAAACTACCTTATCCAATTTATTCAGATGATGAGTTTTCTACATATTTTGAAAAATGTATTACTGAAAATACAAAAATTATTTTCATCAGCCATATTACAAGTGCAACTGGACTTGTTTTTCCAATAAAAAATATTATTGATTTAGCACGGAAAAAAAATATTATTTCTATAATTGATGGTGCACATGTTCCAGGGCAAATTCCATTAAAAATTAATGAGTTAAATCCTGATTATTATACAGGGACATGTCATAAATGGTTATTATGCCCAAAAGGTACAAGTTTTTTATTTGTTAATAAAAAGTACCAAAACTCAATAAACCCACTAATCATTAGTTGGGGATATAATAATGAAAGGGTTTTTCATACTAAATTTCAGGATGAACATTTATGGCAGGGAACAAGAGATGTTAGCCCATTTTTAACTATTCCACAAGCAATAGATTTTAGAATGACTTATGATTGGGGATTAGTATCAGAAAAATGCAGAAATCGAATTCGATTACTCTCGGTAGAATTAAAAGATAAATTCAATTTAGAATTTGCTTTTAAAGAAAATCCCGAAAAATGGTTGGCTCAAATGTTATCCTTTCAATTACCAAACCCACCTTCAGATATTGAAAAAATAAAATTATTATTATCAAAACAAAATATTACAATCCCTGTGTTTGAATGGGAAAATAAATTATTTATTCGAATTTCATTAAATGGCTATAATAGTGAAAATGATATTCAAAAATTAATTGATTTATTACCAATCATAATAAAATATTGAGTGGTAATTTGAAATTCTATTTCATTCATCCCATCCTAATTTTTTCTTTTTATCGTTTAGGAAAAAAAGTATATTATTTACCCGTATTAACAAAGGACAAATTATGATTTCGAAAAACTATTTAATCACTTTTATATTATTATTTATATTCGCTTGTGGTGGCGATGATAACATTTCAATACCACCAGAGAATATAGAACTTTCGATTAGTGAAAAAATATTCATTAGTGATTTAGAGTCATTAATAGGAAATTCAATTGATATAAATTTAATCAGTAATTTCACGACTGATGATCAAGGCGGAATTTATTATTATCGCATTCAATCGTTAGATTTATCTGGGTTAGGACTTTCAACTCTTCCTGAGTCAATTGGGAATTTAGATAGTTTAGAAATATTAAATGTAGATGATAATTTATTGGAATCTCTTCCAGATACAATTTGCGCATGTCCATTAGATGAATTAACATTGTTAAATAATTCAATTTGTTTAACTTCATCTATTCCATCATGTGTTCAAGATTATTATGATGTTATGAATCAAAACTGTGTGGCATACCCTGATGAAAATGATCAGGAATTCTTAGATGAATTAGTGTTAATGAATGGAATAATGGATTCTATTGCTGAAGAAATAAAAAATGATCGTGTAACTTGGGAAATTAAACTAGAAGGGGAAGGACTAGTACAACGCATTATTAAATTGGATTTAGAAAATTTAGATTTAGATACAATTCCATTCTCTATCGGTGGTTTAGATCATTTAAAATGGATTGAATTAGAAAATAATAATTTGACATCAATTCCAGCAAGCTTTGGTAGTTTGACACAATTATGGTATTTGGATTTGTATAATAATCAAATATTTGATTTACCAAGTAGTTTTCAATATTTAACAGAATTAAAAGAATTATATTTATATAGTAACCAATTAACGGAAATTGATTTTAGTTTTAGCAATTTATTAAATTTAGAAAAACTTTGGATTAATAATAATGAAATATCTCAAATTGATAGTAGTATTTGTGAAATTGCCGTCAATTTAGAATTTTATTTTAATGATAATAAACTATGTGATAATCTACCACTATGCATGTTAAATATTGATTTAGATGAACAAAATTGCGATGAATAATGAGGATTAATACACTTTTTAAGGCCAATTTTGTATTAAGAGTTTTTGGTTTATTTAAAATTCCAGTCATTGGATTTGTAAATCCTAAATTAATTCAATTGGATGATGAAAAATGCATATTAAGAATTAAATTAAAAAGGCGTACAAAAAACCATTTAAACTCAATGTATTTAGGGGTATTAGCCGTTGGAGCTGATTTAGCATGTGGTATGTTAGGTCTATATCATATTCAGGAAAGTGGAAAAAATATTTCTCTTGTGTTTAAAGATATGAAAGCTGACTTTTTAAAACGACCGGACCAAGATGTAGATTTTATGTGTACTCAAGGTGCAGAAGTTAAGAAAATGGTTGAAATTGCTATTAATACAGGAGAGAGACAAAGTATTCCATTAAAGATTGAGGCTAAATGTAAAGGGGATATTGTATCCGAATTTACGCTCACATTATCATTAAAATATCGTTCTAAATAATTTTTTCAAAATAATCATCATAATCGTTGACTACTTTTTTTAATTCATATTTTTGTATATGATTGAACAATAGTTTTTCATACCCATTTGGTTTGTTTTTTAGAATTTCCTTTAATTTTGTAACGACATCATCGTGCTCATTATAAAAACAGTAATTATTTAATTTCTTTGGAATATGTTCAGGATAGGCTAATCGATTGGGCAATAGTGGAAATAATCCAAATGAAATTGCTTCAATTATACTCATTCCAAAAAAATCATGAATTGATGTAACGAGTAATATATCAGATTCATCAAGCACTTTATAATATTTATCACGAGATTGAATATAACCCCAATTAATAATTTCGTTTGTTAAAGTTTCTTTTGCTTTTGAAAATATTTTTGGAGAATTTTTATAATTCTCCCCGATAACATTTAATTTGAATTTCACATTATCTTTTTTTAATTGAAATAGAATTTTAAAAAATTCATCTGGGTTTTTATCATGCTCCCAACGATGATTCCATAAAATAACAGGTATATCATTTTTGGATTTAAGTTTTAATTTATTTTTTATTTTAATTCCGATGGCTATAACAGAAGATTTATTAGAAATGTCATCAATATTAATTTTCAAGGAATAATCTGGAAATTTAGATAAAAATTTGTTTAGAGAATTTATATAACCATTTTTATGAAAATTTGAATTAAATAATATATTATCCGCAATAAGTGAACTTGTAAAGTTAATAAACCCATAATGGTTATCTCGTTGATTAATCTTATCTGTATCAAATTTTGTTTTTGGATACATAAGTTGGTTTTCATGGAAATAAAGAATTATTGGAATGTGTTTTAATTTATTATTTAATAATGATTTAAAATCACCGAGGTTTATCATATCTGTAACAATTATTAAATCTGGTATAAAATTGGATTTATTCAATTTTTGTGCAAGTGTAATTGAACCACCATGCATTCTCCATTTCCAGTGAATGCCGGTCATCGTAAATAACTCAATATGGTGTTTACTATATTTTTTTAAATCTTGTCCCCATTTTTTATGAGAACCCGAAAAAAAAGAATCAATTAATGCAATTTTCATGATTATAAATTATTTTTTAATTTAGCGTTATTCATCACAATTTATTATTTTCTAATAGTTGTAATTTAACAATCAATATATGTGAGTATAAATATGAGTATATTATTATTGGTTTCATTTTCACTTTTAGTGATTTCAGTTTTAGTTTGGCTTTTTAAAGCATTAGAGAATTGATACATATTACCTCCTCTGAGTATTTGTATCATATTAAAGGGAAGGTTCGCCTTCCCTTTTTTTCGTTTGTCCATATTAATAATTTAAAGTATAATACTCCATGTCGATAAAGCAATTCCTTGCAGATATATTTATTTTTAATGAACTCAATGATAAAGAACTTGATTATGTTGAAAATATAATCACCCTCCTTCATTTTCCAGCTAAATCCTATATTTTAGTTGAAGAAGATGATACTGATTCCGTTTTTATTATTAAAAAAGGAACAGTTGAAATAACATTAACAAATGAGGCAGGGCGAGAATTAATTCTTGCCTTTCTTGAAGAAGGTGAAGTTTTTGGTGAATTGGCCGCATTCGATGGACATCCGAGGTCTGCAAATGTAAGAGCTCAGGATGATTGTATTGTACTTTGTATATCAAAAATAGATTTTATTGACTTAATTCGGAAACATAGTAAAATTGCAATTGCATTATTACAAGAATTATCTACTCGAATTCGTCATTTAGATCAACAAATTATGTCTTTATCATTATTCGACTCTAAACATCGAATTGCAAATAGTATTTATCAAATTGCTGAACGAATTGGTGTAATTAAAGATGGTACTGTAACAGTCAAACGATTTCCAACTCAAAAAGAAATTGGTAATATGACTGGAAATTCAAGAGAAACGGTTACACGAATAATTAAATCATTTAAGGATCAAGGTTTTTTATATACAAAAGGTCGAACATTAGTAATTCCTGATTTCGAATTATTTAAACGATTAACTCAAGATAATTCAGGATAAATCATTTTTGTCTTATTTTTTGAAAGAATTCATTTAATATCCAATTACAATCAATCTCCATAATTCCACCCTTTATACCACTTTTATGATTTAATCTTGGGTCATTACACAAATTATATAATGATGTACATCCACCTAATTTTTTATCATAAGCTCCAAAATATACATTTCTAATCCGCGAATTAATTATAGCTCCAGCACACATAATACAGGGTTCTAAGGTAACATAAATATCACAATTTTTTAATCGCCAGTTTCCAATTGTATTTTCTGCAGAAGTTATGGCAATTATTTCAGCATGTGCTGTTGCATCTTGAAGTTTTTCAACTTGATTAAAACCTTTCCCAATAATTTTACCTTCATGAACAATTATTGCACCCACGGGTGTTTCATTTTTATCATAAGCAATTTGTGCCTGTTGAAGGGCAATTTTCATAAATTTATTTAATATTTGAAATTGGTTTTGATTCATGCAAATAAATGAATTGTATGACAAGCTAAAATTCCAGCTGTTTCTGTTCTATATTTGGAATTTCCTAAAAGCGATTGTTTATAATTATGTTTTTCTGCTAATAATACTTCTTCATTTGTAAAGCCACCCTCTGGACCTATTAAAATTGTATAATTATTATTTTTAATAATTTCATCTTTTAAAAATGAAATATGGTTATTTTCATTATGGCAAATGATTTTTTGATCATTATTTTCGGTTGAAATAAAATTAGAAAATTTTATAAAAGGATTTAATTTTGGTAAATGTGCATTGTATGATTGTTTTAATGCCGTTATTATTTTCTTATTTATTCGATTAAAATTAAATTTATCTCTTTCTGTACGCTGGGAAATAATAGGTGTAATTTCTCTTACTCCCAATTCAACAACTTTTTCAATAAACCATTCAAAGCGATTTATGTTTTTTGTAGGTGATATTGCAATATGAATTTTTTTTCCATTTGTATTTTGAATAGTTGAAATATTAATAATTTCTAATTTACATGAATTAGGAATTGGATCAATTATTTTACATCTCGCAATTTCACCTAGTCCATTTGTCACATTTATTTCATCATTTAAAGCTAAACGCATTACATTTAAACAATGAATTGATTCTCCTTTATTTAATTCAATATGTGTGGAGAATTTTTGCGGTGAATAAAATAGTATATTTTTTTGGTTGAATTTCAAAATAAGTATAAAAATTTAAGAACTAAAAATTAAGATTAATATTCATCAATATTTTATATGAAAAAAAAATTAAAAGAAAATAATTTCCTTGGCAAAAAGCTGTTACATATTTTAATTAACTTTATTTAAAGAATTATTTTTATAATTATGTGTGAGAAAAAGCAATTTTGTGAACTTCTGTTCTGTTGATGTGCACAAATTTGAGTTTATTAAAATAAAAACAAAATGGAGAAATAAATGAAAATTAAATTTTTATTAATGAGTATAATATCATTATCTGCAATTTTTGCTCAATGTGATGACATTGGTGGGAATTCAACTTGGATAGCGGATGGTTATTGTGACTCTGGAAATAATAATGAAACATGTGAGTGGGACGGTGGAGATTGTTGTGAATCGACATGTATTGATGCAGATTATAGTTGTGATGCTGTAACTGGCCCATGTGCTGCAAATAATTGTCTTGATCCAAGTGGAAATAATGATAATTGTGGCGAAATTGGTTGTGCTGAGTCTGTCTGTGGTTATTATTTGAATTATGGTTATTCTTGTGATGATTTAGCGTATTATGATATTGATTGTGCTGCCTGTGAAGCAGAAGGTGCTTGTGATGGTGGCGGTGGTGGAAACGATGGGTCTTGTGTTGGGTTCTGTGGTGAAAATGCGGGGTCTTGTTATTGTGATGATTTATGTGAAGGATATGGTGATTGTTGCCCTGACTACTGGGATGAATGTTTAGGTGGTGGCGGTGGAGGTGAACAAACAGGTCCACCTACAAATGTAAATGCAACTGGAGATTTTGGTTCAATTACAATTAGTTGGTCTGCTCCTGCAGGTGGTGGTGGAAACCCAGATCCTGAAGGTGTTGGAGAACCATGTGATGGTTGTGGTGCTGCAAGCTGTATAACAGATTGTGAACTACAATGTGTGGATGAAGCAACTGCAAATTCATGGATAGGTGATACCTATTGTGATGATGGTACATGGGGAATGTATTTAGATTGTGAATTTTTTAATTTTGATGGTGGTGACTGCGACGGTAACGGTGGCGGCGGCGGCGGCGGAAATGGATGTGCTGCTGATGAATGGGAATGTGCTGATGGTGGCTGTATTCCTGCATCATACTACTGTGATGGTTCCGTTGATAATGGAAATGCAACTTGGGGACCAGATTGTGCTGACGGTTCTGATGAAGTAATGGCAGAATGTTGTGATAATGGTTCTTATGATGCTGCTGACTGTGGTGGTGGAACTGGTGGTGGTGCAGAAGCATGTGCAGACGCTGGTGGATTCTACTGTGGTGATGATGAATCAAACTGGACACAATATTCTCCAGAAGGTTGCGTACCAGATTATTATATTTGTGATGGTTGGGAAGACTGTGTAGATGCATCTGATGAAGCTGATTGTGCCCCTGTCAGTTGTACTGAGTCAACATGTGGATATTATTTAAATTATGGATATACATGTGATGATTTAAGTTACTATGGTATTGATTGTACATCTTGTGAAGAAGAAGGCGCGTGTGGCAATGGAATTGTTGGAACAGGTGAAGGTGCAACTTCTGCTATGAAAATTGAATTCTATAATGATTTAAAACAAAGCCGAGAAGTAACAAAAGAATATTATCAAGTTCGTAATTCGCGAGTGTTAAGACCAATTGAAAATGATAAATTTAATATTAATTTATCTAATCAAAGTACAACTCGAGAATTATTAGGATATAACTTATATCGTAATGGTGAATTATTAGTAGGAAACTTAGATGCTAATACAACAATGTACACAGATTATGATGTTATGGAAAGTTCAGAATATTGTTATCAACTTTCTTCATTATATTCTGAAGGTGAATCTGAACTAACGATGAATACGTGTGAATCTACTTTAGGTGCTCCTGATGCGATGGTTAGTTTTACAGGTAATGGAGCCACAGGTGCTTTAGATGTTCATATGGAATCATCACTCGATGTCGCTGGATTCCAATTTGTAATATCTGGTAATCCTACTGATGTTGTATTAACAAGTGCAGAAGGTGGTATGGCGGCAGATGCAGGATTCCAAATTCAAATGGGTGAAGATGGAATAGTTCTTGGTTTCTCTTTTGATGGATCTACAATTCCAGCTGGTGAAGGAACATTAGTTTCATTAACATTTGATTATGAAGGTGATACCGATGTGTGTATAGAATCAATTGTATTATCAGATTCTGATGGTAATCCAATCTCTGTTGGCATTGGCGATTGTGCAAGTACAGAAATGACTGTAATAATGGGTGATGTAAACGGTGATTTAACTATTAATGTTCTTGATATCTTAGTTGTTGTAAATTCAATTGTGGGTGGCGAAGAATTAACTCCAAATGAAATGGCTGCTGCTGATATGAATTTTGATGGTTCTGCAAATGTAGTTGATATTATTGCAATAGTAAATATTATTTTAGCTGATGGTATTGCAAAAGGAACTTCAATTAATGAAGCATCTGTAATTGTTGATTCAGAAAATATTACTATAAAATCGAATGGTTCTATTGCAGGATTTGAATTAGATGTTGATGGTGATTTCACAATCAATAATTCTCAATTACCAAATGGGTGGAATTTATATCATAGTGATTCAAAAGTATTAGCATTTACAACTGATGGTAAGCAATTATCAGATGAAATGACTATTTCATATTTTGGAACACTTAATGTAAACTCAGGCGTAGTCACTGATTTATATAGTTCGGTTGTAAATACAGTAACCACTGTAATTCCTGAAAATTATATCGTGTCAGAATTATATCCAAATCCGTTTAATCCTGTAACTCAATTTGAGTATGCAATTCCTGAAGATGTAAATGTAAATATTACTATTTATGATGCATCTGGATCAAAAGTTGCTGAACTTCAAAATGGGTTCCAAAATGCAGGAAGTTACTCTGCTTCTTGGGATGCAGGTAATCAACCTAGTGGTATTTATTTTGTGAGATTTATCGCTGGTGAATTTACTAAATCTGAAAAAGTGATGTTATTGAAATAATATTTTAAAGCACTTTTCGTTTTAATTAAAAAGCCCCAGGAAACTGGGGCTTTTTGGTTTTACTATTATTTTATGTTAATTAACATGAACCGGAGGAGTTGATAACTAAACCTTTTCCATTATAGTTATCGATGTAATCAATAGTAAACCCATTAATTATTTTTTGGTCTTGTTGGCTTATAATTATTTCTATTCCATTTAAGTTATATTTTTTATCTGTCTGTTGGTGCTCATCCAGAGCCATTCCTAAGCGTGGGCCACCTCAGCCAACACCAGCCATATAAATTCGCAGAAATTTCCCTTTATTATCATCTAATATTTCATTAATAATTGGTTTTGCGTTGCTTGTAATATTCATATTCATTTTCCATTTTTTTTATTTAATATTATGATGGTTCTTTTTGAAAATGGTTACATTTTAATTTATTATTAATTCTAAATTACGTAATGAAAATTAAAATAGAACATGTAAATTTATGTGTCAAAGATATTGATGCGATGATTCACTTTTTACAAACAGCATTTCCTAAATTTAAAATAAGACATGATGCTATTGGCGCAGATGGAAATAGATGGGTGCATATTGGCACGGAAACAATTTACTTTGCATTAGAACAAGCCACATTAACACCGCCTAAACCTTGGATTCCGTATGCAGGATTTCCAGGAGTAAATCATATTGCATTTGAAGTCGAAAATGTAGAGGAAATTAAAACTCGATTAACAAATGCAGGTTATAATAACTCAACAATTCCGAATAATCATCCTCATCGAAAACGAATTTATTTTCATGATGCAGAAGGCAATGACTGGGAATTTGTTCAATATTTATCTGATATTTCATCAGAACGAAATGATTATAAAATGTAGTAATATATTTTAATCTTAATTAATTTTGTAACCAATCGAAAATTCAATCATCAAAGTAATAAAAGGAGAATACAATGTTTGGATTTTTTAAAAAAGAAAGTAAGACAGTGCATGTAACAGATGATACATGGAATGATGAAGTAATAAATTTTGATGGGGTTACACTCGTTGATGTATGGGCTCCATGGTGTGGACCATGTAAAATACTTGGACCAGTAATTGATGAAATTTCAAATGAAATTGAAGGCAATGTTAAAATTTGCAAATTAAATTCAGATGAAAATAATAAATCAAGAGAACTTGGCATTAGAGGAATACCTACAATGCTGATTTATAAAAATGGAAAATTAAAAGATACCGTTGTCGGATTAATTCCTAAAAATAATATCATAGAAAAAATAGAAGCATGGTTATAATTTTATGGCATGGATTCTATTACAGAAGAGTTAATTCAACTCGCAAAATCAGGTGATAAAAAATCTTTATCAATTATTATTAATGTGTATTCAGAAAAACTCTATGGTTTGTCATTTAAATTTATGCGAAATAGAGAAGATGCAGAAGATGTGTTGCAAGAAACATTTTTAAAAATGATTAATAAAATTAATGTATTTAAGGGGGATTCCACACTTTACTCTTGGCTATATCGAATTACCGTTAATACAGCTCTAGAGAAGCTTAGGAAGCACCACCCCTCACATTTTGATGTAAATCTTGATAAGGTGGATTATAATCAACATGATGAGATGCCATCATTTGAGATTCCTTATTTGGAAAAAAAAGATTTAAAGGATTTAGATTTTAGAAATGAACTAAATGTATTATTAAAAAAGATGAATAGTAAATTAAGAGTAATTTTTATTTTGAGAGATATTGAAGGTAATTCCGTTCAAGATACAGCTAAAATTTTAAATTTATCAGAGACGAATGTTAAAGTTAGACTGATGCGAGCGCGGATGTTCTTAAAAGAAAATTTAACAGATTATTTCAGAGAAAGGATAGTTTCATGAAACATGTACATACTATAGAAGAAATGAAATTAATTTGTCAACAGTTTGGTGAAGATATCGATTCTGAAATTTGTGAAGAAGTTAAGAAGAGTTTAGAGAATTGTCCTGAATGTCGGATTCATTTTGACTCCATAAAAAAAGTAGTTAATATTTATAAATCTCACGAACAAGACTCTGATATACCAAATAATTTATCTAACCGAATAATTAAATCTTTAAATTTAAAATAAATTTGTAACCAAATTTAATTTCTTTCATCAAAAGGATATAAACCAAAATAAATAAAAGGTATGAATGTTTAATTTTATAAAAAATATGATGAATAACCCATCAATTACAGGGCCAGAAGCTCGTCAAAAAGTAAAGCAACATAATTGTATTCTCTTAGATGTACGGGAGGGGTACGAACGAAAAATGAATAGTATTTCTGGTTCTCTTCATATTCCGGTAGGACAATTGAAAAGTAGAATTACAGAATTAAATTCGCATAAAGAAAAAGAGATAATTGTTTATTGTGCAACAGGATCAAGATCATCAATGGCAACTGCTGTATTAAATTCAAATGGGTTTAATTCGTTAAATTTATTAGGTGGTATTGGGGCATATAAATAATGATTAAAAATTTATTTAATATTTTTATCATTTTTCTATTATTTTATTCATGTTCAACTGCAACTACAGCAATTGAATCTATATCGGCTATGGAATTAAAACAGAAAATGAGACAAGACCTTTCAATTTTAATAATTGATGTGAGGACTGCAAGTGAATTTAATGGACCATTGGGACATATACCATCGTCACAATTAAAACCATTATCAGAGATACATAACATTATTGAAGAATTAAAATCTATAAATGATAAACCTGTTTATATTGTTTGTAGAAGTGGGAATAGATCTGGAAAAGCAACTCAAATTTTAAGAGAAAATAGGATTAATGCTTTTAATGTTGAGGGTGGTATGATTGCATGGAATAAATTAAAATAATGAACAATTTAAATAAAATTTTATTAGCTACAATGATTGGTGCAATTTTTGGGTATTCCTATTATTATTTTATTGGGTGTAATTCTGGTTCATGCGCAATTACATCTCGCCCAATCAATAGCACTGCATACGGAGCATTAATGGGGTTTGTATGGTATTTGCCAGATTTATGGGTGAAAAAAAAGGAAAATAAATAATGAGTATTGGATATTCAAAAACAGTAAAGTATGATATTGATATTGCAGATTCTAAAGTAAGAGATGCACTTCAATCACAGGGGTTTGGAATTATTACTGAAATAAATGTAAAGGATACATTTAAGAAGAAATTAGATGTTGATTTTAAACCTTATCGTATTCTTGGTGCATGTAATCCTAAAATTGCACATGAAGCATTGCAAGTGAATCCAGAAATTGGATTATTATTACCATGTAATGTGGTTTTATGGGAGAATAATGACAAATCAACAACAGTCTCTGCAATTAACGCTGAAAAGATGTTATCTCTTGTAGATGAAGATGATTTGATTGATGAAGCAAAACATATTAATTCCTTATTAGAAACGGCAATTGATAGTTTATGATGGATGTTCTTTATTTTATTCTTTTTTATATTGCATGGATTATGCTAAATAGATTTTTATCTAAGAAATTTAGTATATCAACTTGAGGTTCAAGATATATTCCTCAGGAAGAGGAGAAATCTAAGTAATGCCAATTTATTCTTATTATTGTAAAACATGTAAGCATCATTTAAGTTTATTAAAACCATATGATGAAAAAGATAATGTGAAATGCCCCAAATGTGATGAAAAGCTAAAAATAAAATTATCCGCACCATCAATTGGTGATTCTTGTGGTAGTAAAAAAAGTGGTTTTTCATGAGGCGTCTAATTATTTCCCTGGAGGTGAAATGAAATTATATATAAAAAAATCATGCCCATTTTCTATGAAGGTTTTATCTTTTGCAAGTGAAATTGGAGAATACAATTCATTGATTATAGTGGAATGCGATGATTCTTATGAAGATAATAACTCAATAGAATTGGAGATAAATGGTGGGAAATTGCAAGTCCCGTGTTTACAAATAGGAAAAGAGTGGATTTATGAATCTGATGAAATTATAAAACGATTAAGGTTAGAATTTCAAAATTATTCAGACACACCAATTACAGATTATACAAGTACAGTTTTTACTAAAATTATTAAATTGAAGAAAAAAATTGGTAAATTAGAAATGATAGAGGGTTAGAAAATATTATGATAAAAACACGACAATTATTTGACCAAGAGACCTGGACATTCACTTATTTACTTTTTGATGATGAATCAAAAGAAGCCATATTTATTGACCCTGTATTAGAACAAATGGAAAGGGATTTATCATTAATTGATAGATTAAATTTAAAATTAATAGCTGTTTTAGAAACTCATGTTCATGCAGACCATGTTACTTCTGCAAATGAAATTAGAAAAATTACAGGTGTTAAAGTGTATTATGGTTCAAAGTCAGGAATTGATTGTGCTGATGTTTTATTAGATGACGGTGATCATGTTAAAATTGGGAATGAGTTTATAATTGCAATTCATACGCCTGGACATACTGTTGGCTGTACAACATATCTGGTTGATAATAAATTGTTTACAGGTGATACACTTTTTATTGGTGGAACGGGAAGGACTGATTTTCAAGGTGGTTCAGCAAATAGTACTTATGAAAGTTGTCGCAAAAAATTATTTACTTTGCCAGATGATACACTCATTTATCCAGCACACAATTATAAAGGGTTAACTATTTCTACTGTAGGAGAAGAGCGAAAATGGAATCCGAATGTAGGTGATGGAATTACAAAAGAAAAATTTATTGAAAATGAGAAAAATAAAAATAGACCATATCCTCACCGCTTTGATATAGCCGTTCCTGCAAATATGGAATGTGGTTCAGACTCCCCAAATAAATAATACCACGGCTAAAATTTTATATTTAGAAGAAAGTCTAAATGGTTTTTTACTTTATATAAATATGAAATTATATTTCCTCAATTCAGTAATGTCAAAACTCTAAATTTATAAATGAAAATAAATACCTATTCCCAATATTTATATGGAATTTTAATTTGTCTTTTAATTGGGTTATTTGCACAGTTTTTTTCTTCAATAATTAAAATTGGATCAATTTCACTTTCAATCATCCTTGGAATAATAATTGGTAATTTAGTTAATTTAAATTCTAAGTTTAATGTTGGAATATCATTTAGTGAAAAACATATTCTTTCTTTAGCCATTATTTTTTTAGGTGTAAAACTTGATTATTTAATTTTGAGTGAATTAGGGATAAAAGTGATTCTATTTATAATATTTGGAATTATTTCTACTATTTCATTTTCACTTTTATTAGGTAAAATATTTAATTTAAATAAGAAATTTACACTTCTGTTAGGTATTGGAAATGCAATTTGTGGAAGTTCCGCAATCGCCGCAACTCAAAAAATTGTGGGTGTAAAAAAAGAAGAAATTGGACTATCAATTACAATTGTAAATTTATTGGGTACTTTAGGATTTTTTATCCTACCCATTTTAGGTGCACACATATTAGAATTTACAGATTTAAAAATTGGCGTATTAATTGGAAATACACTTCAGTCCGTTGGGCAAGTTGTAGCATCAGGGTTTTCAGTAAATGATGCGGTAGGGCAGACAGCGACTATCGTTAAAATGGTCAGAATTTTAATGTTAACCCCCTTTATTTTTGTACTCGTATTTATTATTTTAAAGAAAAAAAATAAAAAGCAGAATAAAATTAAGCTAAGTGGTATTCCTATGTTTATTTATGGCTTTTTACTATTTTCACTCATTCCAACTTTTAATTTATTATCAAAAGATTATATTTCGGTCATTTCTAATTTTAGTCATTATTTTTTATTAATTTCGATGGCAGGAATTGGATTAAAAATTACATTTAATGATATTTTTATGTATGGGAAAACTGCATTTATTATTGGGAGTTTAACTTTTCTGATTCAAATTTTTATAAGTAGTATGGGAATAATCATTTTTTTATAATATAAATATTTGAAATAAAATGATACAATAAACAATTTTATTTTCAGTTCAAATCCATTTATATTCAAAGATATAATGAAGCAAGTATTAGCAATATTAATAATAATTGGTATGGCACTTAGTGTTGGAATTCAATTCAAAAATGGTGAAACAAAGCAACTTAGTTTTTCTGGAAATGAATTTAAATGCCCAATGACAGGTGAAACTTTAGGTGGCTCAACAACTCCTTTTTCTTGTCCAAAAACAAGTAAAAATGGTAAATGCCAAAAGAAGTTTTTTAATTTAATCAATACATTGAAAATAGATTATAAAATAGATTTAAATTTGTTTTTAATTTCTGATTTTATCAATATCCATCAATTTAATAATTATAGTAATATTCATTTCATTATTAACAATAAGGTACCCGATAATCCTGATCCTCCAGGATATCAACCTTTACTTATTTAGATTTACCCTCTTAATCAGATTTTCTGATTAATTAATAACATCAATTATTTTGGCTATGTATTAGTATAGCTAATCATTTAACTATTTAATTACAATAAAAGGAAAGCAAAAATGAAAAAAATCATTTTATTAATAAGTGCATTTGTATTCTTTGCATGTGAAAAAGATGTCAATTATGATGACCGAATTTTATCACTTGAAGAGCAATTAGCAGAATTAGAACAACTTGTTGCAGATTTAGAGAATTCGCAAGAAGATTTAGAAAACACACAAGACGGTATTCTCGAAGGATATCAATCAACTCCGGTAACATTGGATGTTCCTGAATATGCAACTTCATATTTAGGTGAAATGCCAATTCCTGCTGATAATCCAATGACAGTTGAAGGAATATTTTTAGGCCGAAAATTATTCTATGATAAACATTTATCAGATGATGATACCAAGTCATGTGCAAGCTGTCATTTACAATCTGCTGGTTTTACAGACCCTGAGCAGTTTAGTGAAGGTATTACAGGAGAATTAGGTGGACGAAATGCAATGCAAATTATTAATGCCGGTTGGGCACCAACATTCTTTTGGGATGGACGAGCTGTTGGCTTAGAAGACCAAGCATTAGGACCAGTAGTAAATCCTGTAGAATTAAACACAACATGGCCTCGAGTTGAAGAAAAAATATCAGCTGACCCAATATATCCTGCATTATTTAGTATGGCTTTTGGTTCAAAAGATATTGACTCCACACGAATTGTAAAAGCAATTTCACAATTTGAAAGAACTTTATTATCATTTAATTCACGATATGACGATTTCTTTTATGGAGATTTTTCTGGTTATACAGAATCTGAAGAAAATGGATTTGATATTTATTTTTCAGAAGTAGGTGATTGCATCCATTGCCATTCAGGTCCAAACTTAACCGATAATACATTTAGAAATAATGGATTAGATTCTGAATTTACAGATTTAGGGTTAGCAGATGTAACAGGTCTTTCTGAAGATGAAGGGAAATTTAAAATGCCTACACTTCGAAATATCGAATTTACTGCACCATATATGCATGATGGTCGGTTTGCAACATTAGAAGAAGTAATTGAACATTATAATAGTGGTGTACATGCAGACTCACCAAATCTTGATGATGAAATGGAAAATGCAGCAGCTGGTTTAAATTTAACTGCCCAGCAAAAAGTAGATTTACTTAATTTCTTAAAAACATTTTCAGATACTGAGTTTATTGAAAATCCGGATTTTTCAAACCCATTTGGCGATGAATAAATGAAAAAAATATTATTTTTTAATTTTCTATTTTTATTATTGATTGGGTGTCAACAAAATAAAATTTCTACACCAATAAATATCTATGGGCAATTATATAAAATAATGCATGAAGGACAACGAGAAGGAACTGTTTCACTAATTGATGTAATTTCAACACCACATACCTATGGTCTCGGTGCCATGGAAGGATTGGATGGAGAAATTATAATCATGGATAATAAAGTATTGATAAATCAAGCAAATATTGGTGAAACACCAACAAGTCAAACTAAAATTACAAATAATGATAAAGCACTTTTGTTAGTTACAGCTCAAGTTAAAAATTGGCAACAGATGGAAGTAAACGAATCTGTTGATATGAGTTCAATTGACGAAGTAATTAGAATAAATGCAGAGAGATTGGGAATAGATTCAAGTAAACCATTTCCATTTATTATTGAAGGTAATTTTGAAATGGTAAATTGGCATATTATTTCTTCTCCGACTGAAGAAGGTGGGCATGACGCTCATTTGGCTGGATCTTGGAAACGGATTGATAATCAGAAAATAGCTAAAATATTTGGTTTTTATTCTGAACATCATAAAGCAGTTTTCACTCATCATACTACATTCACTCACATGCATGTAATATATGAAGATGAATCCATTTCTGGTCACATAGATGATATAGAGATTAATAGACCGTGGTTACTTTCGGTACCACAGTAACAAAATTTATTTGAGGTGGTTAATTTATTTAGCTACCTCAGTAAATATTATGTAACCTCTAATACTTTTATTCATCTAATTATTAAACCAAGTAATAATAAAATAGGAGTAAAGTAGTAAAATGAAAAATAAATTGAAAAAAATATCAATTTTAATAACAATAACTTTTGGGTTAATTAATGCTCAAAATCAATTAATTATACCAGAAACAATTAGTGGTAATGAGTTTAACCTTTCATTACAATATGGATCGACTCAATTGTTAGATGGAAATGAAACTCAAACGATGGGTGCAAATGGTGGAAATCTTGCACCAACATTAATATTTCAAAAGGGTGAATATGTTAATATTAATGTAACCAATAATTTAGATGAAGAAACAACAATTCATTGGCATGGAATGCATATAACACCTCAAAATGATGGTGGACCTCATTCTGTGATAATGCCAGGTGATACATGGAATCCTAATTTTACAGTAATGGATAAAGCATGTACAATGTGGTATCATCCTCATTTGCATGAAAAAACAAATGAACATGTAACAAAAGGAATTACTGGGTTTCTTATAATAAAAGATGATGAAGAGGCATTATTAAATCTTCCGCGTACCTATGGTGTAGATGATATTCCTCTTAATTTGCAAACCAAACAATTTGATAATTCAAACCAAATTGTAATCGGTGAACATGTTGATAGTGTACCAATGGCAAATTCAACTGTAGATGCATTTGTTGAATTACCAGCTCAAGTAGTTCGGTTGAGATTATTAAATGGTTCATCAATGCGTGTATTTAATCTCGGATTTTCTAATAATGCAACATTTTATCAAATTGGTTCTGATGGTGGGTTATTATCTGAGCCAGTAAGTATGACGCGTTTATTATTAGGACCTGCTGAACGAGCTGAAATATTAGTAGATTTAAATGGAATGAATGGAGATTCTTTTGAGTTAAAAAGTTTTGGATCTTCACTTCCTGGAAGTGCATATGGTGTTGCAGGTTTAGCAACAATGCAGGGGACACCACCTCCAGAATACAATTCAAATCCATTAAATGGTTGTGATTTTACTTTATTAGAAATAAATGTGGGTGAGCAAAATAACAACCCTGTAACATCAATTCCTAATTCGTTAGTAACTGTAACACCATTAAATGAGGCCGATGCAACAGTAACACGGTCATTAACTATCCAAGCACCAGATATGATGAATAATGGTGTTACAGGTCCTTTTGAGTTTAATGGTGAATCATTCAATATGAGTGTGATTAACCAAGTTGTTCAATTAGGTGATACTGAAATTTGGGAAATATTTAATATGTCTATGGTTGCACATCCATTTCATATTCATGATGTTCAATTTTATATTTTAGATAGAGATGGTGTAATTCCACCTGAAAATGAAAGAGGACGAAAAGATGTTGTTTTAATTAAAGATATGGAAACTGTGAGGTTTATTGCAAAATTTGAAGATCATGCTGATAATCAAGTACCATATATGTACCATTGTCACATGCTTCAACATGAAGATGAAGGCCTAATTGGGCAATTTATTGTTGAAGGAGAAGAAATTCTTTTTGGAGATGTAAATTTTGATGGGACAATTAATATTTTGGATGTTATTTCAACGGTCGGACATATATTAGGGACAAATCCATTAACACCTGAGCAGTTAGTTGTAGCTGATTTGGATCAAGATGGAATTGTTAATATTATCGATATCATTCAAATTGTAAATATTATTTTAGATAGTAAAATAGAACTTATTGAACCAATTGCAAATTTACAGCAAAATGAATTATCAGTGAGTGGTTCCGTTGGTGGTATTCAATTTATGGGTGAATTATTATCATCAATAAATGGAAATGATATTGTTCAAACTGCAAATGGAATAACTTTAATTTATAATATGAATGGTAAGTTAGAGACTGAATTATTTGAATTATCTGAAAATTCAACTGATTTCGTAGTTTCATCATCTATGGGTAAAGAAGTAGAATTACAAACTGTAAGTCAATTTGCAATTTTAGATAATTATCCAAATCCATTTAACCCATCAACAACAATTTCATATCAATTAAATCAAAGTGGACAAATAAATATTAACATATTTGATTTAAATGGAAAATTAATTGATGAATTAGTAAATGATTATAAAGAAATGGGAAATTATTCAATAAATTGGAATGGTTCAAATTTAGCAAATGGTGTTTATATTGTTAAATTACATTCAAATGAATTTACTGAAATGAAAAAAATAACCTTATTGAAATAGCGAAATTTATGGAGGAGGAGATTTGGTGGGATAAATTTATTTTATCCCATTGAATTTATTTTGTAACTTTTGGTTATTAATATCATCTTATTATTTAACTGAGTAAATAAAAAAGAAAGAAGACAATTATGACAAAACAACTAAACATAGTAATATTATTTTTATCTGCATTTGCATTTTCGCAAGATGCATATATGAATTTAGCACATTCACCTGGAATAACACCATCATCAACAATTACAGTTGTACCAGAGCAAATTATTACATTTGAATATGGTGGGGGTGGAGCACATCCAATGACATCGGACAATAATTCTCCAATGTACTTCCCTACGGTTACGGTAACTTCAAGTAACCCCATAGCAACTTTTTCATTAACAGATGTAGGTACTTATACATTTCATTGTGGAACAAATCCCGGTAATTCAAATTTATGGGGGACCATAATTGTTGAAGAAGCAGAAGTTCAAATTCTGTATGGAGATGTAAATTTAGATGAAGTAATAAATGTATTGGATATTATTTCAGTTGTAAATCATATTTTAGGAATGAATGCACTCCAAGGAGATAATTTTTTACCAGCAGATATGAATATGGATGAATTAATAAATGTACTCGATATTTTACAAATCGTGAATATTATTTTAAATACTAGAATTGAAGATAGTATTGCATCTGCAAAATTACAGCAAAATGAATTATCAGTGAGTGGTTCCGTTGGTGGTATTCAATTTATGGGTGAATTATTATCATCAATAAATGGAAATGATATTGTTCAAACTGCAAATGGAATAACTTTAATTTATAATATGAATGGTAAGTTAGAGACTGAATTATTTGAATTATCTGAAAATTCAACTGATTTCGTAGTTTCATCATCTATGGGTAAAGAAGTAGAATTACAAACTGTAAGTCAATTTGCAATTTTAGATAATTATCCAAATCCATTTAACCCATCAACAACAATTTCATATCAATTAAATCAAAGTGGACAAATAAATATTAACATATTTGATTTAAATGGAAAATTAATTGATGAATTAGTAAATGATTATAAAGAAATGGGAAATTATTCAATAAATTGGAATGGTACAAATTTAGCAAATGGTGTTTATATTGTTAAATTACAATCAAATAAATTTACTGATATAAGAAAAATTACTTTATTGAAGTAATTTCATTTTTTAAATATACTTTTTAAATTAAAGGGGAGCTTCTTGGCTTCCCTTTTTTTTAATTAAATTTATAATTTAATTCTGTAATCCAATTTTTTATTCATTGTAATTTTAACAGAGGGTAAAATGGGAAAAGTATGAGTTATAAGACATGGCGATTAGTCCATAAATATAGTTTTAGTAATTTAAGATGGGTGGTGGGAATTACAAGTATCGTTTTTTTTCTTATTACTCTCACAGGAATTATTTTAATTCATGAGCATGACACTAATTTTTTCTCTCAAACCCGTGTACCTACTTCCATTTTACCAGATCGATATCAACAAAAATTAGATAATATGAGAAAAGCTCAAGGTGTGACTCAACAATTTTCAAATGATCGTGATTCAGTACCCTTATCGTGGGTGATTTATGATATTCATTCAGGCGAAATTTTTGGTAAATATGGTTGGGTATATTATGATTTATTATCTGTCGCATTACTCGTGTATTCAGTTACAGGGTTTTATATGTTTTTTTATTTGACAAAGAAAAAGAAAGGAAAGAAATGAAAATTAGATTAATTTCATTTATTATTTTAGTATTTATTGGATGTTCAACTGATGGTGTTAAGGGTGAAAAGTTTGGAGACGAAGTAAATTTTTCTTTAGAAAAAACATCGTTATCAAATATTTTATCTACACCTGAAGAAAATAAAGGAAAAGAGTTTTTAATTTCAGGTACATTGACAGATGTTTGTCAAAAAAAAGGTTGCTGGATGACAGTAAAAGATGAATCTGATGAAACAGATATATTTGTGCGATTTAAAGATTACGGATTTTTTATGCCAAAAGACGGCCATGGTCGAAAAGTAATTGCTCAAGGAATCTATTCAAATTCTATTGATGAAGAAACAAATGAGTTATCACATTTATTTACCGCAAGTGGTGTTATTTTAAATTAAAATTAGATTCACGACGAGTAAGCCGATTATTTTTAATTAAATTTAGGATAATTTAATAGATATTATTTCCATTCCATAATTGATTTAACGAATGGTTTAATAAAATAGTTAGAATTTGAATCGACTAAGCCACACCTCTTTATTTTTTAATTAAATTTCTAAATAAATTTAAAATTAACGAATCATTTTTGGCTTTAATTAGTTTGACTTCATTTTTATAAAGTGAATCATTTTTAAAATGTGAATTTCGAAGGTTTTTTAATTCTAATTTTAAATTATTTTTTAATTGAATATATTCTGGATGCTTTTGAAAGGTTGAATTCAATAAGTTTTTATTTAAAATTTCATTTTTAATTTTCATTCGTTTGTCAATTTTTTCAATCTTTTTTACATCTGTTGCATGGAATAATTGAAAAAATATCAAAATAAATAAAATGTAATTAATTTTCATAACTCTCCTACACATTAAATTAACAAAAGTTCAATTATAATTTTACGATGAATTATAACTCAATTTAAATATAAATTTCTAATATATAGTTTTATGTATAAATAATTTTCATTCCGTAAATTTAAGGCTTATGAAAACACCATTATCATTCAAAGAGATTACTTCAAAAGTAGATTTTGTAAAACTCGAACACGAGATTCTTGATTTTTGGAAAAAAAATAATACATTTCAAAAATGCCGTGATAAAAATAAAGGCGGTCCAAAATGGTCATTTATTGACGGTCCTATCACTGCAAATAATCCAATGGGTGTTCATCATGCATGGGGTAGAAGTTTAAAAGATTTATTTCAACGGTATCATGCAATGAATGGATATGAGTTACGCTATCAAAATGGATTTGATTGCCAAGGACTTTGGGTTGAAGTTGAGGTAGAAAAAGAATTAGGCTTTAAAACAAAGCGCGAAGTTGAAGAATATGGAATTGAAAAATTCGTTCAAATGTGTAAAGATCGCGTAATTAAATATTCTGGAATTCAAACAGAACAGTCTAAACGCTTAGGATATTGGATGGATTGGGAAAATTCATATTTTACAATGTCTGAAGAGAATAATTATACAATATGGTCTTTCCTCAAAAAATTATATAATGAAGGTAAAATTTATAAAGGTGCAGATGTTGTGCCTTGGTCTGGAAGATCTGGAACTTCATATTCTCAAATGGAAATTATTGAGGGTCGAAAGCTAGTTTCACATAGGGCTATTTTTGTCAAATTCCCTTTAAAAAATAAAGAAAATGAAAATTTATTAGTCTGGACAACAACGCCTTGGACTTTAACAGCAAATACAATGGCTGCGATAAATGTTGATTTAGATTATTTGAAATTAAAAGCAAATGATGGGTCAATTTATTATTTTGCAAAAGATAATTTAAAATATCAACGATTAGATAAACAGTTTAAGGAAAAGAAGAACTGGATAAAAGGTGTACCAAAATTAAAAACACTTGAGCAAATTTTTAAAGAACGCGGTGGCTACGAAATTCAGGGGACAGTAAAGGGTTCTGAAATGGTGGGTTGGGAATATGAAGGCCCTTTTGATCACTTAGAAGCTCAACAGGTGAATGGTGGTTATCCATTTGCAAACTCTGAATTAGAAAAAGCAAAGATTAATTCAATTAAATGTCATAAAGTAGTTGACCCAGGTAAAGATAATATTGGAAATGATATTGTTGTTTCTGGAGAAGGTACAGGAATTGTTCATATGGCACCAGGTTGTGGTGATATTGATCATAAGGTTGGTAAAAAATTAAATATGGTAAATATTGCACCACTTAATGATGAATCGTGTTTTTCAGAAAAATTTGGTTGGTTAAATGGTAAGTCAGCAACTAATCATGAAACAATTGATGAAATTATAGCAGACTTAAAGACGCGTGAGTTATTATTTTATGTTGAAGAATATCCTCATGTTTATCCTCATTGTTGGAGATCAGGTGATGAACTTGTTTTTCGAATGGTGGATGAATGGTATATTAATATGGATTGGCGAAAGAAAATTGTTGATACTGTAGATGATATTCGATGGATTCCTGAATGGGGTAGAGAACGCGAGCATGAATGGCTAAATAATATGGGTGACTGGATGATTTCCAAAAAGAGATTTTGGGGATTAGCATTGCCTATTTGGGAGTTCGAAGATGGTTCATTTTTTGTAGTCGGTTCTAAGGATGAGCTTGAAGAATTAGCTGTTGAAGGATGGGATGAGTTCTCTGGAAATACACCCCATAGACCTTGGATAGATAAAGTAAAAATTAAACATCCCAAAACCGGTTTAATTGGTACTCGAGTAAAAGATGTTGGAAATCCATGGTTAGATGCAGGGATTGTACCTTATTCAACATTAAAATATAATACAGATAAAGAATATTGGAATGATTGGTTTCCTGCTGATTTTATTGTTGAATGTTTCCCGGGGCAATTTAGAAATTGGTTTTATTCTTTGCTTTCCATGTCAGCAATGATGGAAGGGAAAGCCCCATTTAAAACAATTTTAGGCCATGCATTAGTTAGGGATGAAACAGGTCGAGAGATGCATAAATCTTGGGGAAATGCGATTTGGTTTGAAGATGCAGCGGAAAAAATGGGTGCAGATGTCATGCGTTGGATTTATGCATCCCAAAAGACAGAACATAATTTGAATTTTGGTTATTCCGTGGCGGATGAAGAAAGAAAACATTTAATAACGCTATGGAATACATATTCATTTTTTATTACTTATGCTCGATTAGACGGATTTATTCCAAATGAAATTGAAGTATCAATGGAACAACGATCAAAATTAGATCGATGGATTTTAGCCAAAGTAAATATACTTGCTAAATCTGGAAAAGATTGTATTGAATCTTTTGAGATTTTTAAATTAATGAAAGATGTTCGGATTTTTATTGATGATTTATCAAATTGGTATGTAAGACGGAATCGTCGTCGGTTTTGGAAAAGTGAAAATGATGTAAATAAAATTGCAGCATATGACACCCTCTATAAAGTATTAGATAAAACAATCCGTATTTTAGCACCAATTATTCCATTTACAACAGAAGCAATATATAAAAATTTAGTTTTGAATGTTAATTCAAATGCACCTGAAAGTATACATTTAACTGAATTTCCTCAATTTGATGAAGATTTGCATGATGAAGATTTATTGATTGAAATGAATACTTTATTACAGGTAGTTAGTTTAGGACGGTCAGCACGGAATAGGGCTAATATAAAAAACAGGCAACCCCTTGCTGATATTAGTTTATTTTGTGATGATAAAATTCAATCTTTATTAAAAAGAAATGAAGATCAAATTTTAGAAGAATTGAATTTAAAATCAGTGAATTTTGTTAAAGAAGAAGCTGAATTAATTAAATATGATTTAAAACCTAATTTTAAAAATTTAGGCCAAAAATATGGCGATAAAGTTGGCCGTATTGTAAGTGAAATAAATAAGAATAAAAATGAGTTTTTATCTATGGTAATTTCACGAAAGACAATAAAAATAATTTTGGGTGATGATGAAATTAATTTGGAGCCCAATGATTTTATTTTAGATGAACAAGGCGTTGGGGATTATGCTGTTTCTACAGGAAACAATTTTGTAGTAGGAATAAACACTGCAATTTCAGATGTCTTAAAAAAAGAGGGAATTGTAAGAGATTTAGTTCGGTATGTCCAGAACCTTAGAAAAGATTCGGGCCTAAATGTTGAAGATCGAATTGAGTTTAGCATTGAATCTAATAAAAATATTTTAAATGCATTATCAGATAATAGTGAGTATTTTTTAAATGAAGTTCTAGGCACAGAAATTAATTTAAACTCAATTGAACAATTGGATTTTATATCCAAAATAAATTTAGATGGGAAATCTGCAACAATTGCAATTTCTCGATATAAAGGAAAATAAAAATGGTTGAAAAATGGTCAGAAAAAGAATTACATAAATTCAGAACAATGATTGATGGTAAAAGAGTAAAAGTAACTGAAGAGCTCAAAGATGTGCGAGAGCGAGCTGAAGGGTTTTCTACAGGAGATTCTGTTAACGCAATTTATTCATCTCACATGGCTGATGCAGGATCAGACCAACAAGAAAGAGAAAAATTATTTTATTTTTTAAAAAGAGAGACTGAATATTTACAATATTTAGAAAGGGCTATTGAAATGCTTGATGATGGTACTTTTGGTATTTGTAAAACATGTGATGAGAAAATTGCTGAAGAACGATTAAATGAGGTCCCGCACACAAGTCAATGTTTTAATTGTAAAACTGCAGGGAAGTAAATTGTTTATTTTTTTTGTTCCAATTTTAGTCTTTATTGCAGACCAATTAACTAAATATTGGGTAAAGACAAATTTAGATCAATATGTACCTGTGAATATAATAGGTCATTATTTACGATTTACATATTGTGAAAATCCGGGTATGGCTTTTGGAATAAAATTGGGTGGATATGTTCATGTATTAACCATTTTATCAGTTGTTTTTACAATTTATATTATATATTATTTATATCATTTAATTAATGAACATTTGTTATTGCAATTTTCGATGGCATTAATATTAGGTGGTGCTTTAGGAAATATTTATGATCGAATTATGATGATGATAAATCCAGAAAATGTAACTGGTGTGATTGACTTTATTGATGTTGGTTTAAATCCATCAATGCGGTGGTATATTTTTAATATAGCTGATTCCGCAATTACAATTGGAATTATTTTATATCTCATTCATTCATTTATTGCAGAAAAAGAAATTTCTAAAATAAAAAATTAATATGGAAGAATTGTTAATTAATATTCAAGCTAAAACCTCAGGTGAGCGAATAGATGTATTTTTGAGTAATCAATTTCCTGAGTTATCTCGTTCTAAAATTCAAAAATATATTAAAGAAGGTTTTATTCAGATAGAGGGTGAAAAAGTTAAGCCAAGTTGGATTCTTTCAGAAGGTGAACACCTGAAGGGAAAAATTAAAAAAGAAGTTGAAACTAGAAATGAACCTGAAGATATACCTTTAGATATTTTATTTGAAGATGAACATTATATTGTAATTAATAAAAAAGCGGGTATAATTATACATCCTGGAAATGGAATAAAAAGCGGAACTTTAGTAAATGCTTTATTATTTCATTTTAAAAAATTATCTGCAATAAATACTATGAGACCTGGAATTATTCATCGCTTAGATAAGGATACAAGTGGTGTAATTATTGTTGCTAAAACTGATAATGCACATACTAAAATGGCAAAATTATTTGAAAATAGAGAAATTAAAAAAATATATAAAGCAATTACATGGGGGAAAGTAATTGAAAGAGGAACAATTGATTCAAATATTTGTCGAAACCCTGCAGATCGAACTTTATTTACAACGAGTCTGACAAAAGGTCGTGAGGCATTGACAATTTATAAATTAAATGAATTTTATCCTCCATTAAGTTATATTAGCGTCGGTTTGAAAACGGGAAGAACTCATCAAATTCGTGTACACATGAAATCGATTGGTCATTCCATTATTTGTGATAGTGATTATTCAGGTGGAAAAAAACGAATTAAGTCTTTTCATTCAAAATATAATCAGTTATTAACGCGCATATTTAATAAAATTAATCGTGTTGCTTTACATGCTGAATTGTTAGAATTTATACATCCTGTAACTGGGCAAAATATGAAGATTGTTGCTCCAATTCCAGATGATATGAAAAGCGTTTTATCAATATTAAAAGAATATGGTGAAGCATAGAAATTATATTAAAGAATTTTTAGATTATCTTAAAATTGAAAGAAATTTTTCAGATAATACAATCCGTGCATATAAAAGTGATTTAAATAATTTTTCAATTTTTTTAAAATCTTATGATGAAAAACTTTTAGTCCATTTGATAGATAGATCTGCTATACAATTTTATTTAAGTAAAATTTCAAAATCAAATATTTCATCTATAACATTATCACGAAAATTAGCTTCAATAAAATCTTTATATCGTTATTTAGTTGAGCAAGAAATTATTGAAAATAATATAACAAAGGGTATCAGTTTTCCAAAAACACCAAAAAAAATACCCGCATATTTAACAGAAAAAGAAATGGCTAAATTAATGGAAATCCCTGATATCCATAGTAAAAATCCTGTGAAGGATTTACTGATGTTAGAATTATTATATTCCACAGGTATGCGGATTTCAGAATTAGTTTCGATTGAAAAAAATAAAATACGCCTTGAAGAAGGGATTATTTCTGTTATGGGAAAAGGTCGCATTGAAAGAATGGTAATTTTAGGATCTCCTGCAAAAAATGCATTAAAAAAATATATGGGAGTATATATAAATAATTCTAAGTTTCTGTTTCCGAATGAGAGAAAAACATCAAAAACTGGCCATATTTGCGTTCGTAAAACATTTAATGATATAAAAAAAATGTTAATATTAGCAACAAATAATGATGGGTTAAGTCCTCATTCGATAAGGCATACTACAGCAACACATTTATTAGAAAATGGAACTGATTTATTATCAGTAAAAGAAATAATGGGGCATGCAAGTTTAAAGTCAACTCAAATTTATACACATGTTCAAAAAGATTATATGAGAAAAGTTTATAATTTAGCACATCCAGAAGGAAATTAATTTAATTTGAGTAATAAAATTAAAAATCAATTAAATAATTTAGGGCTTGAAATCCCTGGGAAATTACATCGTAACCTACCTGTTCAAAAATTAATGGAAGCATCTATTTTGAAAGGTGAAGGAAAAATTGGACATAACGGTGCATTAATGGTTGATACTGGACAATATACAGGAAGATCACCCAAAGATAAATATTTTGTTGTTGAACCATCATCAAAAGATAATTTGTGGTGGGGAGAAGTAAATCAAAAAATATCTGAAGAAGTTTTTGATGAATTATACGATAAAGTAATTCAATATTATAATTCTAAATCGAATAATGATAATTCATATATTTTTGATGGATATGGTGGTGACCATCCTAATTATACATTACCATTGAGAGTCATTGCATCTTGTCCTTGGCAGGCATTTTTCTGTCACAATATGTTTATTAGACCAACAACAGAACAATTAAAAGAATTTGTACCAGAATTTACAATAATAAATGCGTCGGAAGTAAAAAATGTTGATTTTGAAAAACATGGATTAAATTCAGAGACATTTATAATTTTTCATTTAGGGAAAAAAATTGCAATAATTGGTGGAACCGAATATGGTGGCGAAATGAAAAAAGGGATTTTTTCAGTTTTACATTATTATCTACCACTAAAGGGTGTTTTATCTATGCATTGTTCTGCAAATGTTGATAAAAATGATGAAAATACTGCATTGTTTTTTGGATTAAGTGGTACAGGAAAAACAACTCTTTCAACTGATTCTGAACGACCATTAATTGGTGATGATGAACATGGGTGGGCAGATGATGGTATTTTTAATTTTGAAGGTGGTTGTTATGCAAAAACAATTAAATTAAATTCAAAATTTGAACCTGATATATATAATGCAATTCGTCATGGAGCATTATTAGAAAATGTTGTGTATAATGAAGAAACTCGAATTGTTGATTTTGATGATGGATCTAAAACAGAAAATACCAGAGTATCATATCCATTAGATTATATTGAAAATTCATTGTTTGCTTCTGGGAAACCGAGTAGAGCGGGCCATCCTCAAAAAATAATTTTTTTAACATGTGATGCGTATGGTATTTTGCCTCCGGTATCCAAACTAACTCCAAGCCAGGCAATGTATCATTTTATAAGTGGATATACTGCAAAAATAGCAGGTACGGAAAGAGGAATTACCGATCCAGTTGCTACATTTTCTCCATGTTTTGGTGGACCATTTCTAACTTTACATCCGTTAAAATACGCACAATTATTAGAAGAGAAAATTGAAAAATTTGGTTCAAATGTATATTTAGTAAATACTGGGTGGATCGGTGGATCTGCGTCGAGTGGTGCAAATAGAGTAAGTATTGAAAATACTCGGGCGATGATTACAGCTATTTTAAATGGTTCAATTGAAAATTCTAATTTTACGATTGACCCTATTTTTGGTTTAAATATTCCAATTGAATTAAATGGAGTTGAAAGCTCAATATTATCACCTCGAGAAGCATGGGTAGATAAAGATAAATATGATGTTGAGGCAATAAAACTAGCAGAATTATTTATAAACAATTTTAAAAAATATATTACAGATCAACCTGAATTAATAAATTCAGGTCCAATTAATAAATTATCAATAAAGGAAGTGTAAAATGGAATTAATTATAACTGCAAGACATTTCAAGCCATCATCACAATTAAGAGAATTAATAACAGATAAAGTTTCTAAGGTATCAAAATTTTCATATGATATTTCTAGATGTGAAGTAATTTTAACAAAAGAAAATTCACATGAAAATGTAGAAATAATTGCATATGTAAAAGGGCAAGATTTAATTGTGAATGATAGTTCTGATAAATTTGAAAAATCATTAATGTCTGCTGTTGAAAAAATTATATCACAAGCAAAAAAACATCATGATAAAATGATGGGAAAAGTAAAAAACCATAATCAAGATTATGACGAAAATGAATAAAATAATATTCAAAATGGAGAGTTAATTAATTTTATGTCAAAAAAATATTTATTTACATCTGAATCTGTAACTGAAGGACATCCTGATAAAGTTTGTGATCAAATTTCAGATGCAATATTAGATGAAATATTATCAAAAAACCCAGATGGAAGAGTAGCGTGTGAAACATTAACAACTACAGATTTAATTGTAATTTCGGGTGAAATTACAACCGAAGAAGGGATGCATCCAGATTATAAACAAATTGCCATTGATACAATAAAATCTATTGGCTATAATGATAATATAGATGGGTTCTCGGCAAAATCAGTTAAAGTTCAGTTACATATTGATAAACAGAGTGAACATATTTCTCAAGGTGTTAATTCAGATGAAAATAAAGAACAAGGCGCAGGAGATCAAGGATTAATGTTTGGTTTTGCGTGTAATGAAACACCTGAATTAATGCCATTTCCAATTCAATTATCACACCGAATAGCTGAAAGACTTGCATTTGTTCGGAAAAATGGATTTGATTGGTTAAAGCCTGATGGTAAAACACAGGTAACTGTTGAGTATAATGGTAATATTCCAGTTAAAGTTGTAAAAGTTGTTCTTGCTACACAGCATGAAGATATGCTTGTAAAATTTGATAATTCAGAACAAAAAGAATTAGCATTTATTTCTGATGAAATGATAAAAAGTGTGATACTTCCAGTATTAAATGAATATGATATTCCTTATGATAATAATTTTATTGTAAATGGTACTGGGCGGTTTGTTGAAGGGGGGCCAAAAGCTGATACTGGATTAACAGGTCGAAAAATTATTGTTGATACTTATGGTGGTTACGCTCGTCATGGAGGAGGTGCATTTTCAGGGAAAGATCCATCAAAAGTTGATCGTTCTGCTGCATATATGACTCGATATGTTGCAAAAAATGTTGTTGCTTCAGGGTTAGCAGATCGTTGTGAAATTCAAGTTGCTTATTCAATAGGAGTTGCGGAACCTGTTTCAGTTTCATTAGATTCCTTCGGAACAGGTGTGATTTCAGATGCAGAATTAACTGAAATTATAAAAAGTGTATTTAATTTTAAACCAGCATCTATAATTGAAGAATTAAATCTTAAATCTCCAATATATAGTAAACTTGCCGCTTATGGACATTTTGGAAGAAATGGATATCCGTGGGAAGAAGTAAATAAAGTTGAAGAATTAAAATCAAAATTAGAAAGTGTTTATGCAGGATAATAATATAATAGAAAAAGAAGAATTAATATTTATGGATTATAAAGTTGCAGATATAGAATTAGCGAGTTATGGTAGAAAAGAAATAGCAATTGCGGAAGCTGAAATGCCAGGGTTAATGTCTATAAGAAATCAATATAAAGAAAATAAACCACTTAAAGGAGCACGAATTGCAGGGTGTATCCACATGACAATCCAAACTGCTGTATTAATTGAAACACTGGTAGATTTAGGTGCAGATGTAAGATGGTCTTCATGTAATATTTATTCTACACAAGATCATGCTGCTTCTGCAATTGCAAAAGAAGGCTATCCTGTTTTTGCATGGAAAGGGGAAACAGAGGAAGAATATGTGTGGTGTATTGAACAGACATTAGATTTTGGTAATGGATTAGGTCCTAATATTTTATTAGATGATGGTGGTGATTTAACCCAAATTATTTTAGATAAATATCCACAATATATAAAAGATATTAAGGGTGTATCTGAAGAAACAACTACAGGAGTTCATCGTCTTTATCAATTGATGGAAAGCGGAGATTTACCATTTCCGGCAATAAATGTAAATGACTCAGTTACTAAATCAAAATTTGATAATAAATATGGATGTCGTGAATCATTAGCGGATGGTATTAAGCGAGGAACAGATGTAATGATTGCAGGAAAAACAGTTGTTGTCTGTGGTTATGGTGATGTTGGGAAAGGTTGCGCCCAATCGATGAGCGGATATGGAGCAAAAGTAGTAGTTACAGAAATTGATCCAATTATTGCTCTTCAAGCTGCAATGGAAGGATTTCACGTTTCAACAATGGATGAGTTCTCAGAAATTGGTGATATATTTGTTACAACAACAGGGTGTAAAGATGTAATTACAGGTGATCACATGGAAAAAATGAAGAATAATGCCATTCTTTGTAATATAGGACATTTTGATCACGAAATTGATGTAGCCTATTTAGAAAATTCATCCAATATAAAAGAATTTAATATAAAACCTCAAGTTGATAGGTTTGAATTTACTGATGGCCATTCAATAATTTTATTATCAAGAGGTCGGTTAGTTAATCTTGGAAATGCGACAGGGCATCCCTCTTTTGTAATGAGCACTTCATTTACAAATCAAGTGTTAGCTCAAATAAAATTATTTACAGAGGATGTTTCACCTGGAGTACATGTCCTCCCTAAGGAGCTTGATGAAGAAGTTGCAAGGTTGCATTTGGCACATCTTGGAGTTAAACTAACAAAATTAACTGCTGACCAATCGAGTTATCTTGGAATTCCTCAAAATGGACCATACAAACCTGAGCATTACCGTTATTAATTAAAATGAAATTTAATAAACCATTTGGGCTATTAATAATAGCAATATTATTTTTTTCATGCGAGATGAAATTTCCAGAAAAATGGGATACACCAAGTTGGCATTTACCGATTAATTTTCCGCTCCAAGATGAAACTTATTTTTTTAGTGGAATGGTTGATTCTAATACAATTTTATTAAGTGAAGATTCTACTTTAATTGTATTATTTGAAGATTCATTGAGTGCTCCAAATGGGGGTAGAGTTGGTATCGATTCTACCTTTAATTCATATTTTCGAATAGATGGTTTAGAAACTCCTGAGGTAGAAGGAATAATTATTGAACCTATGAATATTTCAGTGTTTGATACTTCAATATATTCAGCTACTCATTTATCTGATTTATCTACACCTGAAATTGATTTAGCATTAATTGATTGTTTCCCAAATATTTTATTAGAAAATGGTATGTATGAAACTGAAAGCTTTTCTGAAACCATTTATAATGAAAATGAAATTGAAGTTTTTAATTCAATAGATTCTGTTTCAGTGACAGATGGATTATTGTCTGTTTTTGTTTTTAATGAATTTCCTTTTAATATTACTTCAATTAAAATTGATATGTTTACTGCAGGTGAATCTATTTGGCAAGTAGAAATAAATAATGTCGGTGAAAATGAAAGTGAGAATAGAACTCGTATAATTACAGATATAAATCCACTCATATTAAAAGAATCAATTTTATTCCAATATGAATTAACCGTTGAACCCCAAGAAGGAAGTGATGTTTGTATTACAGATTTTGGATGGGCATTAAATGGAAATCATGATCGTTCTATTATACTTAATATTGATTTAAACTTTTCAGAAATTGGTCAAATTGCTGGAAATTTAAAAGAGTTTGTTTATGAACAAGAATTTCAAATGGATATTCCAAACCCTGAAAATATTTGGCTTAGCGGTGGATATTTATCTTCTGGAGATACAATAAATCATATTGGATTAGGGTTTACAAATAATTTATTTACAGATATGAATATTGGTTTTGGAATATCAGAATTGTTTAATGAATATGGTGAAAATTTTCAATGGAATCAAAATTTAAATTCAGGGACTTCACTCAATTATAATTTAAGTATTGAAGAATTATTTCTACACCCAAATGATACTCAAAGTGATACACTTAAACAATTGAATTTATTATTTTCGGGGGTAATTGAATCGCAGGATATAGTTTTAGATCCAAATATTGAGTATTCCTTTTCAATTGATGAAATAGTTGTTGAACCTATTCAGCTTGATTACATAAATGCAATTTTGCATGAAATGGATTTTTCCTCCCCATCTATTCAAATTGATGATGTTCCTGAAGGATTTAGTGGATTTACATTTGCGGATGTTACATTAGAAATGAATATTTTTAATCAAATTGGAATCCCTGTTACTCTTGATATGTTTCTTGCTGGAGTAAGAGGTAATGATACTACAAAAGTTCCATTGAAGGATTCATTATACACTCCAAAAATAAATGACGGGTTTATAATCGGTGATATTGTGAAATCTAATATAATAATGACAGGTACACATCAAATTTCAACATGGTATAATGAGGAAGAAATTGTTAAACAAGATACCGTCTTTCTAGAATCCTCATTTTTAGATATTATGAATTTTGCTCCTGATGAAATAATTATTGGAGGTGAATCTATTTTAGATGGATCTGGAACACTTGCGCCTGAAACTTATGTTTGGGGTGATTTTAAATTAAACCTACCATTATCATTTATTTTTGAACCCGATATGAATATTATTCCTTCGGTTACAACTGAAATGAGTTCAATGAATGAGGAATCAAAAAATCAAATAAATAATGGATTAGTGAGTGCAAATTTAAATGTGAACATAGAAAACCATTCACCTTTAGCAATGACATTATCTTTGTTGATATCCACTAGAGAAGATTTTTTTCCACATTATTTAGATGATTTTATCTCAGGTAGCTTAATTACAAATCAATCTTATATTTCTACAGAAGCATTTGATTATTTATATTCATTGAATGTGAGCCGTATTGAGGTTGAATCGCTATCTAATGATGAAGGAAGAGCATTACGAGTAATTTTTAGAAATGAAAATTTAACTGAATTATTCTGGGTTGGTAGGATTGCCGATATTACGATTCCTGAAGCTGAGGAAATTAACTCAAATACTGGACATGTAATTAAATCAGGGTTTGGAGATGATGTAATTGAGTTATCAGTAGATAAAATGGAATGGCTCACTTCAAATAACAAAAGGTATAGTCGCCCAATGTTAGAATTTGTAGGATCTAATGGTGAACCTCGAACACTTCGTAGTACCGATTATTTGAAAGTTTCAGCTTATATTTCTGTAATTTTAGATACCGGTGCATTTTGATGAATAGATTAAGCTTAATAATAAAGATTATTCTATTTAGTTCAAGTATTATGATTAGTCAAGAATCACCTAGAGAGATTGGATTAGGTGGGTCGATGACAACCTTATCTCGTGGTATTTCTTCTATTGGGATAAACCCTGCTAGTTTGGCATATTCAACTCCAGAAATTAATATTTTAAACTTTAATTCGTATATAAATAATAATTTAATAAATTTAGATATTTATAATAAATTAAATGGTGCAAACTTAGAAAGTGATAATTCATTATTATCTAAATCCGAGTTTTTAGATTTACTAGGAGATAGAAGCGTTAATATAAACGTTGGTATTAATACTCAATTACCAGCGATTAATTATTTAACAAATAATTATGCATTTACAATGAGGTTGCGTCAATTTGCTGAATTATATACTGGTAATGGATTTGTTAAAATGTTTTTATTAGGAAATGAGTGGGAAACTGAGATTCCTCTAGAAATTAAATTTATATCACAGACAATCATGGAATACGGTTATTCCTCTTGGAAAGATTTGAGAGGGTTTTCTATTGGTTATACAATTAAATACTTACAGGGAATAAATTTAATTAAATTATATACAAGTCAAGAAAGCGAACCGCTATATACTGACTCAACAGGTATTAGTTTAGAATTTGATTTAAGGCGGGAATTATATCCCGGTGGTAGTGGATATGGAGTTGATTTTGGAATATTAACAAATGAATCTAAATCAGGATGGTCATTTGGATTTTCAGTTATTAATTTGTTTGGTTATATTAATTGGGATAAACATAATTTAAATTACAAATTAATTGGAAAACAAATTACGAACTCAATGGGGTTAAATGCTTATTCTACTGAAGTATTTAACTATAAAATTGAAAATTTGAATGCGTCGGACTTAATGTCTGGCTTAATTGAATTTCCAGATACAGTTGTTTCTGACACGAGTTATACAGCTTCACTTGATTTCCCAGTGTTAAAAATGGATTATCCGACAATGTTTAGGATTGGTGTTTCTAAAAATATTGAAAATAATATTTTTCTTGCCTATGAAAGTAGAACTGGATTTCATCAAGAAAATATTTCTTTAGAAAGATGGATTCATTCTCTTGGGATAGAAATAGTGAAATGGCATCATTTTCCACTGAGATTTGGAATTACAACTGGAGATGATAATAATCATAAATTTGGATTAGGGACTGGTATTCATTTTTTACCTGTAAATATTGATATTGGTCTATCTTGGACTGGTAGTCGAAAATTATATACTGCCACAGGACTTGAATTTGGGTTTTCGGTTACCTTTATTCATTAAGTTTTAGTTCTATAAAGCATGAACATGCCTATAGCAAGAAAAATAAAGTTAACAATCCAAACAGACCAAAATGGAGTAAGTTGACCTGCAATTCCTAATGATTGCCCAAATTTTAGTGAAGCATAGTATAAAAAAATAAAAAATATACTAATTCCAATTCCAATTGCTAAATTTGATCGCTGTCTTCTGACTGACAGTGGGATTCCAATTAAAATCATTAAAAAACTTGTACTTGCAAACGCCGTTTTGAAATGTAAATTGACTTCCCACCTAGGTTCATTTATTCCATTTGTTTTTAGCTTTTTTACAAATTTTGATAGGTTTTGATAATCCATCTCTTCAGGTTTCATTAATTCACGAGTAAGATCTGTAGGTGAAAAATTAAATGAAATTAGTGTATCTTTTGAAACAATCTCAGTAATTATTTCATTACTATCCCATGTTCGAACGGTATAAAGAGGAATATTCCATAAGTTTAAAGAATCGTTCCAATTCATAACTGGTGCATCTAATCTATTAATTAATTTATTACCATTTTTTAATTGTAATGAAATTTGCGTCGCTTCGTTTTTCTTTTGGGAAAACCGATGAATAGTTAAAAATTTATTATTTGAAATTTGTCTGTAAATATTTTTTGTTGATTTTAAATATTTTGATTTATTTTTTAAAAAATATTTTTTTTCTATATCGTTTCTAGTATTTAATGCATTTGTTACTAAATAATTATCAAAATAAAATGAACCAACTGAGATGAAAAATCCGAGAGCAAGTAAACTTAATGAAATTCTAAATATACTTAACCCTGAAGATTTTAAAGCGGTAATTTCATTTTGTTTATGAAGAATACCTAAACTAAATATTGTTGCAATTAAACACGAAATGGGAATTCCAATGCTTAAAAACCAGGGGAGGCTATAAAAATAATAATTAATAATTTCTGATTGTGGAATATTCGCGTCAATAAATTTATTTAAATGGTCAATTACATCAATAAGAATTGTTATTACAAGAAGCCCCGCCATTGTAAATAAAAATTTAATTAAAAAATTACTAATAATATATTTATCTATCTGTTTCATTTATCTGCTTTAAAAATTAGTATTATAATTTCGGATTAAAACTTGACTTAATGAAAGATAAACCTGTAATTTTACAGGCTCTGAATGTATCCAATTATTAGTAATTTAGGACAGTATGAAAACAACATCAATTAAAATATCGGAAGTGCAAAAAGACTGGTTCATCGTAGATGCTACAGGTAAGCGACTTGGGCGTCTTGCGAGTACAGTTGCACAAATAATAAAAGGCAAAAACAAACCCTACTATACTCCACATATGGACATGGGGGATTGTGTCGTAGTGATTAATGCTGAAAAGGTTGAAGCTACGGGAAAAAAAGAAAAAGATAAGGAATATTGGCATCACACTGGTTTCCCCGGTGGGCAAAAAAGTCGCTCGCTTGCTAATATGAGAGAAAACTACCCTGAACGAATTATTGAAAATGCCGTTAAGGGAATGTTACCTCATAATAGTCTTGGAAGAAAGATGCTTCAACATTTAAAAGTTTATTCAGGTGAAAATCATCCTCATACAGGACAGTCACCTATTAAAATTGAATTATAAAGAAACAATAAATGGCAAAAAAACACTTAGCATTTACAATAGGTAGAAGAAAAAGATCTGTTGCAAGAGTCCGTTTTCTGAAAGGAAAAGGAAATGTTGTAATAAATGGAAGAGATTTTGAAGAGTATTTTGGTCGCAGCACTACTAAAATGGTTATGAAACAACCATTATATTTAACAGAAACTCATGATAAATATGATATTTTTGTTAATGTAGTTGGTGGTGGTCTTAGTGGGCAGGCTGAAGCTATCCGCATGGGTATTTCTCGTGCACTTCAAGAAATAGACCCTAATTTAAGATCAGCTCTTAAAAAAGCTGGATTTTTAACTCGTGATTCAAGAGAGGTTGAAAGAAAAAAATATGGTCAACCTGGTGCTCGAAAGAAATTTCAATTTTCAAAACGATAAACAAGGATATTATATACTTATATGTATCAAATTAATGTAGATAATTTATTAAAGTCTGGAGCTCATTTTGGGCATCCAACAAGTAAATGGAATCCAAGCTTTAAAAAATATATAGTTGCCAAGAAAAATGGTATTCATATTATTGATCTTCAAGAAACACACAGAGCATTAGAAAAATCATGCCGAGAAATCGTTAAGATTGTAAAGTCTGGTGGAAATGTGTTGTTTGTTGGAACAAAAAAACAGGCTCAGATTGCAGTTCAAGAATCAGCTGATAGATGTGGGATGTATTATGTTGTTGAACGATGGCTAGGGGGTACTCTAACAAATTTCTCCACGATTAAAAAAAGTATTAGAAGATTAATTACTTTAGAAAAAGAATCGGGTGAAATCTACGCAAGCTTAACAAAAAAAGAAATAAATATGATGGAGAGAGAGCGTATTAAACTTGCAGATCTTCATCGTGGAATTAAGGATATGAAACATCTCCCTTCTGCATTATTTATTATTGATGGAAATCATGAACATACTGCAATTAGAGAGGCAAAAAGACTTGGAATTCCAACTTTTGGAATTATTGATAGTAATACAAATCCTAATCTTGTTGATTTTGCTATTCCTGCTAATGATGATTCAATTAGAACTATTCGATTAATTACTGAAACAATTTCAAATGTAGTCATTGAGGCACGTGGTGGAACTATTGATGATATGAAAAGTGAAGAAGTTGTTAATGTCGAATTAGAATCATCTACTGATAATGAAGAAATAGTTGTTGAAGAAATTGCTACTGAAATAGTTGAAGAATCTGTAGAAGAAACAAAGGAATAAATAATTATATGATAGCTGCTACAACAGTTAAAGAATTAAGAGAACGATCTGGTGCTGGATTTATGGATTGTAAAAGAGCTCTTCAAGAGGTTGATGGTGATATTGAAAAAGCAATAGAACATTTAAGGAAATCTGGTTCTGCAAAAGCTCAGAAAAAAGCTGGTAGATCAACAAAAGAAGGTGCAATTGTACAATATATTCACCCTGGTGGTAAGTTGGGTGTCATTGTTGAAATTAATTGTGAAACAGATTTTGTAGCTCGAACAGATGGTTTTGAACAATTTACAAAAGATGTTGCTATGCATATTGCTGCGAGTGCACCATTAGTTGTGAAGCGTGAAGATATGGATAGTACAATTGTTGAAAAAGAAAGATCATTTTTAGTAGATCAGGCAAGACAGTCTGGGAAACCTGAAAATATTATTGATAAAATGATTGTTGGTAGATTAGAGAAGTTTTATGCTGAAAGTGTTTTATTAGAACAACCATTTGTAAAAGACCCAGATAAAACAGTTAAAGATTTATTGACAGAAGTTATTGCTACAATTGGAGAAAATATATCAATTTCAAGATTTTCTAGATTTCAACTTGGAGAAATGAGTTCTACTGGTGAATCTACAGTAGAATAATTGTATTTTATTTTATAAAACCCTGCCAATTGGTAAATCAATATAATTGATTATATCATGAGCAGGGTTTTTTTATTTATATAACAATTTATGGTTTAGTAAGAATAATATTAAATTTAATGTATTCATAGCGATAAAATTATTTTAATTCATAATTAAAAGGAATAAAAATTGGTTAACGAAATTTTTAAAGATACACAAGTTAAGATGGCCAAAGTTGTGGACCATTACCGAAATGAGGTTGCTACAATAAGAACAGGTAGAGCAAATACGGGGTTAGTTGAACCTGTTAGAGTTGATTATTATGGTAGCATGACTCCATTGAAAAATATTGCTCAAATAAGTACACCTGAACCTCAGGTAATTGTAATTCAGCCATTTGATCCAACTAGTTTAGGGTTAATTGAAAAAGCAGTAACAAGTGCAGATTTAGGATTAACACCTAATAATGATGGACAAATTATTAGGATTAATATCCCACCATTAACTGAAGATCGTAGAAAAGAATATGTAAAATTAGCTCATAATATGATTGAAGCTGGTAGAGTTGCGGTTCGAAATACTCGTAGAGAATCAAATGATAGCTTAAAAAAAATAAATAAAGATCATGAACTTTCTGATGATAATTTAAAACGAGCTTTAGATGATATTCAGGAAATGACAGATAAAAGTATTAAAGAGTTGAATGGAATACTTGAAAATAAAGAGAAAGAAATATTAAATTAATATTAATTTATTTTTTTAATAAATCCGATAAATATTATTTATCGGATTTTTTTTATATAAAATAATGCAAATTACAAAAGTAAATACAAATAGTTTAGGAATTGCACTTGGATTAAAATCTGGAGATAAATTATTAAAGATTAATGGAAAAAAGGTCTTAGATGAATTAGATTACCAATTTCGGATTATTGAAGAGAAATTATCTATTGAATTTGAAATTAATGGTAAAAGACAGCTATTTGATATTGATAAAGAATTGGACGAAGATTTAGGTGTTCAATTTGAAGAATTAAAAATCCGAAAATGTGCAAATGATTGTGTCTTTTGCTTTGTTGATCAAAACCCGAAAGGTATGAGGAAGGGAATGTATTTTAGAGATGGTGATTATCGATTATCATTTCTACATGGACATTATATAACTCTTACTAATATGGGGCAAAATGAATTAAACCGAATCGTTGAACAGCGAATGTCTCCTTTATATCTTTCAGTACATACGACTGATCCTAAATTGCGAAAAAAATTATTACTATATAAAAAGAATGATAATTTTCTTGAAAAAGTAAAATATTTAGTTGACAATGGCATTGAATTACATTGTCAAGCTGTTTTAGTACCTGGGGAAAATGATGGAGTTGCGTTAGAAAGAACAATTAAAGACCTTTATCAATTTTTCCCTGTAGTGAAATCTTTATCTATTGTACCTGTTGGATTAACAGGACATCGAGAAGGGTTAATGGAGCTAAAGTCAGTAACTCCCAATTATGCCAAACAGTTTATACCTAAAATTGAAAAACTTAAAAATACTTTTCCTGGAACAAATGGTTCATTCTTCTTTTTATCTGATGAATGGTATATTTTAGCTGGATTAGAACCACCATGTGCAAAAGAATATGGTGAGTTTGATTTAATTGAAAATGGTGTTGGTCAAGTAAGATATTTTTTGGATAAATTTGAATTAGAAAAAAAAGAAATAATTGAACTTGTAAATAAAAATAAATTTTATTTTTCAATTGGTTGCGGAGTGTTAGTTTATCCTGTTTTTAAAAAATATTTAATTCCATTTTTTGATAGCCATGCAAATATGAATATAAGTATTATACCGATAACAAATAATTTTTATGGAAATTCAGTAACCGTTACTGGACTTTTATCAGGAAAAGATTTAATTGAACAATTAAAAGATATTGATTTAGGTGATAGCGTTTGGTTTAGTAATCGTATTTTAAATGATGAACAAACCTTAACAGTTGATGACCTTACAATAGAACAAATTTCAAAAAGTATAAATTGTCAATTGAAAGTTGCTCCTGATAGTTTATTACATGTTTTTAAGGAGGAATTAAAAAATTAACCCTACTATAGCAATAATAGGAAAGCCAAATGTTGGTAAGTCGACTTTATTTAATCGATTAATTGGAAAACGAAAAGCAATTGTATCTCCAGTTGAAGGTGTAACAAGGGATCGGATTTTTGATGTAATGGATTGGGCTGGAAAAAAATATAATTTGATTGATACAGGTGGCTATTTACCAAATTCTGAAGATAAAATTGAAAAAGCGGTAAGAAATCAAGCTGAGATAGCATTCTCAGAAGCTGATTTTATTATTTTTTTATTGGATGGTCAGTCTGAAATTTCTTCAAGTGATAGGCATTTAGCAGAATTAATTAAAAAAAATGACAAACCATTTTCACTTATTATAAATAAAATAGATGATACGACTCATGAAGAAAAACTATATTCTTTTTATGAATTAGGTTTAGGAGATCCTATACATATTTCAGCAATTGGTGGACGAAATATGGGTGATTTTTTAGATCAAATTTGTTTGAAAATTCCAGAAAAACAAAAAAAGGATAAAGATTATAGTGATTTTTTAAATTTAGCAATTGTAGGAATGCCAAATGTGGGCAAGTCTTCGTTGATGAATTCATTATTAAATGAAGAAAAATCAATTGTAACTGAAATTGCAGGGACTACGAGAGATGCTGTAGATTCATATTTAACTTATTTTAATCAAACAATTAGATTAATTGACACAGCGGGATTAAGGAAAAAATCTAAAGTTGATGATTCGGTAGAATTTTATAGCACAGTAAGAACCCAAAAAATTATTCAAGAATGTGATATTGCATTGGTATTATTAGATGCTGAAAAAGGATTAGGTGCTCAGGATAAAGCTGTAATTAGAAATGTAATTACCTGGGGAAAAGGGTTGGTGATTGTTGTAAATAAATGGGATACAATTAAAAAAGATCACCAAACGATGAAAGAATATGTTGAAGATTTACATTATAAATATAAATATACAAGGCATTTTCCTGTGTTATTTATTTCGGTTTTAAAAAATCAAAGAACCTATTCAGTATTATCTGAAGCTATTAAAGTAAATGAACAATATCAGAAAAAAATTAAAACGAATGACTTAAATGAATTTTTAGATTATGTACAGTATAATTATCCTCCTCCGGCAATTAAGGGAAAAAATTTAAAAATTAAATATGGTACTCAAGTCCATCATTCCCCACCTATTTTTGCATTTTTTTGTAATTATCCTGATTTATATCCTGAACAATATAAAAGGTATTTAGAAAATCAAATAAGAGATAAATTTGGTTTTGAAGGAGTGCCCATTAAAATTTCCTTTAGAAAAAAATAATTGAATTTAAAATATTTAATTATTACTTTTTTAATATCCATATCCTTTGGACAGCAAAAATGTGGACTAACATTAAATTCTCAAACTCGAGTTAATCCACCAAGTAGTGATACACTTATTTTCTCACCCTCAGGTTTATTTACAATACATTATGATACCGTTGGTGTTAATGCTCCTGATATAGAGGATTTAAACCAAAATGGAATTCCAGATTATGTTGATTTAGTTGCTAATACTATTGATTTTGTTCAAAATCGAATTTGTGATAGAATGGGTTATAAAGATGTCCCTGCAAATAATGAACCGGCATATCCAATTTATATTTCAAATCGTGGTAGTGGTTATTATGGTGTTAATTGGGGAAGCGGTAATTCTGTAGAAGCTCCAAATGGTTGGGTGGAAATTGATAATAATTATTCTAATGGTTTCTATACTTCTGGAATAAAAGCGATGCAAGTTACGGTTGCTCATGAATTTTTTCATGCAATTCAAAGGGAATATAAAGAACCTGCAATTATAGGTGGTGTAAGTACCGTATTTTTTCATGAATTTAGTTCAACATGGATTGAAGATATTATTTTTCCGGACCATAATGATTATATTTATTGGGTCGATGATTTCTATAACTTCCCAACAACAATTTTTGAGGAAACGAATGGATATAGTGTTGCATCTTTTGGTCATTATTTAAATACAGTAGTCGAAGAATTAGGTGCAAATGAATTAGAAAACAGTACCATTATAAGATATATCTGGGAAGAATTAGAAAATTATAATATAAACCCAAAAACGTTATTGGATAATGAGTTACAATCAATCTATGAAATATCATTTATGGATTCATGGGTTGATTTTATTTCTAGAAATTATTTTAATGGCATAGATAATCAATTTTATTATCATTCAGATCAAAACTTAATGATACCAATGGGTGGTGCTAATCCAAATATTATGTATTCAATTTATAATGAAAATATATTTTTATATCATGACGAAGTTTCATTATCTGCTATTAAAACGGGAATACCTGGGATTTTACAAGTAAACCATAATGAGTTTAAACCGAATGGGAAAATTATAATTTTAGGTGATAATAACCAAATAATTAGTCCAGCTTTAACCCAATTAATACCGATGCAATCAAATGATATTTTAAGAACAATATATTACCACGATAATGAATCAGAATTAACTATTGATTATGAATTATTCCAAGCACCTTCACAACCTTATGGTTTAACAGCAGTTGAAGAAGCAGAGAGTATATTATTAAATTGGAATCCTTCCATTAATGCGGGTGAAATTTTATTTTATAATATTTATAGAAATGACTCATTAATTCAATCGGTATCAACAAATTATTATATTGATATAGATGCAGAACCGCTGATTGAATATGAATATTATATTGAAGCTGAAAATGAATATGGTAAATCAAATCAATCTTCATCAATAGCAATGATTCTGTGGTATGATAATTCTCAAATTGGTGAAAATAAAATTATTTCTATTTATCCAAATGCAATCGAAAAACAGTTAAGTGAACTTTATATAATAATAGATTCAAATAAAATTTATCAATATCCCAAAATTCAATTATTTAATATTCGGGGGCAACTAAAAAATCAATTTACTTTAAATCCACTTGTAAAAGGAAGACAGCGAATTGATTTATCAGGGCTGATACCTCCAATATCACATTCAGGAGTTTATTTTATTAATTTTTGCTTTGATGATGTAAACTGTATTCAAAAATCTATTACATGGTTGAAATAAAATTACATAGATAATAATATCATAAAAAATAATGAAATAGGAGAGTATAGAGAAAAAGGATCTATATTTACTTCTTTCTCATTTTCTGTTCACACTTTCCCCGAAATTAAAAAATATCTAATTCAATTAAAAACTGAATATTCAGATGCATCACATATTTGTTACGCATATAGAATAATAAATAATAATGTAATTGATGAATTTTCTACAGATGCAGGCGAACCCAAAGGCAGTTCTGGAATACCGATATTAAATCAATTAAAAAGACATGAATTAGTAAATACGAGTATTTTTGTAGTTAGGTATTTTGGTGGTTCAAAGCTGGGTATTCCTGGACTAATTAATGCTTATGGATTATCAGCTTTAGACTGTTTGAAAAAAAGTCAAGTTATACCGTGGGTAAAAACTGATATTTTTGAAATAATATCAAATTATGAATCTTTTGGGTTGGTCGAAAAAATAATAAATTTATATCAAGGCAAATTACTTGAAAAAGATTTTAAAGAAAATATAACTTTACAAGTTGAAATTATTCAGAAATCAGCAAATAAATTTAAACAGGAGTTTAATGAATTTAGATATGTTAAGATTAATCAATTAAATCTAAATTAAAGTACCACCTCTTCCTAAAAAATATCTTGCTCATATATTATTGATATAGAATCTAATTTAGATGGATTTGAAAAGTTATTGGTATCTAATTTTAATTAATAGTAATATGGTTAAATTACTTACAGAGTAGTCATTATCACCTATAAATCCAGATTCTTAATCCCGTAGCAACTATTCGTTTTGGTGTGCCAGAGACATTGCAAGCGATGTCTTTACAAGTATTTGATATTAACGGACGATTAATTACAACATTGATTGATGGACAAATTGAAACAGGTTTTCATACAATTGAATGGAATGCAGAAGGTTATCCAAGTGGTTTGTACTTTGTGAAGTTAGATGCAGGCGATCCTTCATCAAGCTCAGAGCACGGATTTACACAAAATCAAAAGTTAATATTGTTAAAATAAAAAAAAAAATAATAAAAATATATTTCATAGTTAACTTTTTATTTTAAATTTACTCAGAAGTCAGAATTTTTAAAACGAGGAGAAGATGAAAAATATAATTTTATTAATTACATTTACTTTTATTACACATATTTATGGTCAGTGTGAGAATATTCAAAATCAAGCCCCATGTAATAATAATGATAATTGCATGTGGTATAGTGATTGTGGAATATGTGTAGAATCCATTGAGCCAGCTTGCCCAATAGATAATTTTTTAGATGTTAGCCAATTTGAAGGAGCAGGGGGGAATTATCCATATCCTCAATTAAGTGTTTCATGCGATAATAATTCAATAAATGTATCAAGCAATGGAATTATACATTATCCTTTTGTTCAAATTACTCCTAATAATCTACAATCCCAAAATTATAATTGGGATATTCCACGGTATCCTATTGATAATGGTCAAAATAATACAATTCCATTACTTGGTGTTGCAGGTATTGCCGTAAATGGATTACCATTTTTTGGGCCAAATGAAGCTCAATTCCCGGATCCGTATGGTGACCCTGTTTATAATGGAATAATGGATTACTGCATGGGACATACTGCTCAACAAGGAGTTTACCATTATCATGCAATGTTGGTTGAATGTTTATCAATGTCATTTCCAATTAATGAACCTGATCCCGTTGTTGGATATGCCAATGATGGTTATCCTATATATGGGCCAATAGGGTGTATTGATGCAGAATGTTCTGAATTAGTTGAATATAGTAGTGGATGGGTACAAACAGGTGACCCCACAACTTATGCATGGGATAACCATGAATTTGTTGAATCAAATGATCCATTGAAATTAGATGAATGCAATGGTCATTATGGTCCTAATGGTGATTATCATTATCATGCAACTTCTACATTTCCGTATATTGTAGGGTGCTATCATGGAACCCAAAATCAAAGTGGAAACTCGCCTGATCTTTCAACAATTGAAGGTGGTGATTTAAATCAAGATGAGCTAATAAATGTATTAGATGTCATTCAATCTGTTAATTTGGTATTAGCAAATTCATTTAGTATTTACGGTGATGTAAATGATGATTGTGAAATTAATGTTCTTGATATTGTTTCCATCGTAAATATTATTTTGGGTATTATATAATTTAAAACTTCATATTTAAATTTAGTCGTTAATTCATAAATATTTAAACCTCTCCCTCCCCTTAAAATATAACTTGCTCTTGTAATATTTTTATTTGTAATATTTGTTAATTGTGATGATAAAACTATCCAAATTAACCAATTATAAATATTCTCTGCTAGATTTAAATCAAATGTCTAGAATTAAGATCGTTTTCAGAATTATAAAAAAAATTCTAAAAATATTAATAATAGATGTTTTAAATAAATTATCTCACATTTTATATAATTATTTTCCCCACGGCAATAAATTGTATAGAAATTTTATAAATTTTAATTCTACTTTTATAATTGAAACACATACTAAAAAAATAGATTATAAACAAATAAAGGAAATAACATGAATAAATTAACTTATATAATGATAATAGGATTTACAATTTTTACAGGGTTTATTTTTACTCAAAATGTATCATTGGGTTTTGAAGGTTTTAATTCTGATAGTAGCTCAATTAATATTTCATATAATAGTGATTCGGATATTTATGGTTTTCAGTTAATTATAGACGGAATTACAATTGAAGAAGTAAATAGTAATATAGGAGAATGCACCATAAATGCTAATACTGGAGGTGTAACTTGTTTTGATTTTGATGGGGTTGCTAACCTACCTTTAGGAAATGGAGTATTAGCCGAAATTTATTTTACCCCAACAACAGAAACTGAATTATGTGTAAATGACATTATTATTGGTGGTGCTTTTGGTGAACCATTAGAGGCTAATGTTATGGATTGCATTCAAATAACTAACTCAGATTGGTTATATGATTCAAACTTTCAGTTTTTAGAAACATTAGTGAGTCAAACTTCTCAATATTCTGATCCCTTAAACCTTGGTGAACAAGTGTGGGAAAATGGATACTTAACTTCTTTTGAATGTATTGAATGCGGATTAAGTGGTACTATTCCATCCATTATTAGTAATTTAGAAAATATAGAATATTTAAACTTAACAGATAATGCATACTCATCTATACACTCTAACTTTTCAAATTTAGAAAATCTCACTTTACTCAATGTTGAAGGAAATAATTTTTCTACAATCCCTGATTTTATTTTTAATGTTATTTCACTTCATAATTTAAATTTTAGTCGTAACAATATTAGTTCAATTCCGGATAATATTGAAAATTTGACTCAATTAGTTGAAGTTAACTTTTCTAATAATAATCTTTTAGATTTCTCAAATAGTTTGCTTGGTTTGGATAGTTTACAAACCATTAAAATAGAATCTAACTATTTACTTTCAATACCTGATTCTATAAATACAATGGAATCATTAGACTCATTATTTATAGGAGGTAATGTTTTATTTTGTTTTAACGGGGTACAAGACACATTACCAAATTGGTTACAGGATGTTGATTTAACAATTATTGGGTTAGATTACCAAAATTGTAGCAATGCGGGGTGTATGGATAATAGTATGATGAACTATAATTCATCTGTTGTAATTGATGATGGAAGTTGTTTAACCTGTGTAGAAATGATGGGTTATATTGAAATAGATAATAATTGCTATTATGAAATAGATTATAATGTAATAGTAGATATTGCTGATTCAAATGGTTATAATTCACCTTTTGATTTTGGATGGTATGGTTGGGATTCTGAATATAGACTGACGAGTTTGTCTTTAGGATCTAATAGTTTAACTACCCTGCCAGAGAGTATTGGTAATTTGACCAGCTTGACGA
>JACKQG010000542.1_pt1 | contig 55136 bp, 50 predicted proteins | sample 8237621 | NCBI WGS metagenome assembly JACKQG01 (sample SAMN15677084, study PRJNA649215) | marine metagenome | biome: marine; feature: Black Sea; material: saline water; isolation source: suspended particulate matter (SPM) from the Black Sea western gyre | collected 2013-06-09/2013-06-10 | depth... | reverse complement strand
GGTATCACCATTGGTTCCGGCATTTTTGCCACGCCCCAGATTATTGCGGGATATTTAGATTCTTTTTCATCCATCATTATATTGTGGATCGGTGTGGCGGTCTTTGTTTTCACTGGTGCACTTATTTACGGAGAATTGGGAAGCCGATTCCCTAAAACGGGTGGTGAATATGTATATATCCAAAAAGCATTCGGGCCATTTTGGGGATTTATATTTGGATGGGCCCAACTGTTTATTATCCGCACCAGCCCCGCTGCAGGACTTTCGTTAATTACAGCAAATTATATCGGATTCTTTTTCCCCATGGATCAACCCACTAAGATGATGGTGGCCAGTGGGATCATTATCATATTTGGGTTCATCAATTATCTGGGTGTTGAGCGGGCCAGTCTTTATAATAAAATGTCGTCATCCATTAAAATTGGCGGATTATTTTTATTTGCCATTGCGGGGCTTATCATGATGGATGGCAATTATGGTCAGTTATCCATTGCAGCAACGGCAACAGGGTCTTTAGGTTCTACAGGTAATATTGTGGCGGCACTTATGCTGGTTCTTTTTTCTTTCATTGGCTGGGATCGCGTCGGTTATGTGGCCGGTGAAATGAAAAACCCCGCCAAGGTGATTCCCCAAAGTATGATTTATGGGATTACCGTTATTATTTTACTCTATCTGAGTGCCAATTTGCTTTACCATAGTGCATTAGGAATGGAGGGGATACGTAATAGCACCATTGTGGCTTCGGATACGGCCATAAAATTATTTGGATCGATGGGTGCAGGCTTGATTTCACTCATGGTGATTATTTCTGCCACGGGAAGCATTAATGGAACCATCATGTCAGCCAGTCGAGTGTATTATGCCATGGCCAGGGATGGGCTCATGTTTAAGTGGCTGAACCATGTGGACGAAAAATATCAAACACCCACCCATGCTATAATTGCTCACTGTACCTGGGGGATTGCGCTTATTTTAATCCGTCAAAATTTTGAAACAATCGTGGCAGGGATGGTGTTTGCCATCCTGATTTTTTATGGTTTTACTACTATTGCATTTTTCAAGTTTCGTCAAACTAATTCAGGTGAGAAAGATGGATATCGCTTACCATTCTATCCAATTTTACCGGGAGCATATTTAGCCGGAATTATCATTTTAGTTTGTTTGCGAGCTTATTATGAAACGGGAAAATCAGTCCAGGACCTGACGTTTGTTTTAACAGGTATTCCGGTTTATTTTCTTTTCTTCAAAAATCGGTTAAACCATCACTAAAGATTTGAGTTACAAAGGAGGAGTTATAATGAAGTATTTATTATCAATTTTATTCATCTTGGGGTGGGCGATTGCTGAGGGTAATTTATCTGATACCCACAATATTTCTTTTACCACAACAGAAGGAACATGGATGAGTGTGGATGTGTCTCCCGATGGAAAAACAATTGCATTTGATTTATTGGGTCATATTTATTTACTCCCAATTTCCGGGGGAAAGGCGAAGGCGATTACAGAAGGGACATCCTGGAATATGTTTCCTCGGTTTAGTCCTGACGGGAGCACAATTTTGTTCACATCCGACCGAAGCGGCAGCGATGATTTATGGACTCAAGATTTGTCCTCGGGTGACATAAAAAATATTTCTCAAATGAAAGTGCCTGTTCATCAGGGAACCTGGTCCAATGATGGTCGTCATGTATTTGGAACTGCGCTGAATATGAAAGTTCGTCATCCTGTTTATATGTTCAATATGTATGGGGAAAAACAGGAAATTATTCCTGCAGGTAGTCGATCTCCTGTTACCCATTTTGAAATGCATCCAACAAATGGATTAATCTATTTTGAACATGGTGACGCAAATCTTTATCGAAGTGGTGACCGGATAAAAACGTACGATACAAATTCTGGTGAAGTTAAAATTTACATTGATCGTCCTGGTGGCGCAGCAAATCCACGTTTATCTCCAGATGGAAAAAAACTCGCTTATATTCATCGTGATGATCGCCAAACCGTTTTGGTCATCCATGACATACACTCTAGAGAAGAAAAAGTCATTAATCGTCAATTGGATTTTGACCGACAGGATAGTGGCAGTTTTTATGGGTCATATCCCAATATAGCCTGGAAACCCAATGGTAGAGAGATAATAGTCTCCTACAAAGGTGGAATTCATTCTGTAAATGTATCGAATGGAAATGGACGAAATATTGAATTTGAGGCGATAATTAATCGTGACGTTAAAAATACCATCCGATTTAAATTGGACATTCCTCAAAAAGTTGCCACCACAAGATCCCATCGCTGGTCTCAGAAAATACCCCAGGGAATTTTATATGAATCCCTGGGAGATCTATATTTGAGTAAGGGGGCAACGCTGACGAATTTAACCGAATCTTCTGATCATGAGACAAACCCGGTTTATGATCCAACCTCTAAGATAATTTATTATGCATCTTGGAATGACGAAGATATGGGTGGCATTTATAAGATGAATATTCGAGGGAAAAACCGAAAAAAACTCACAGAAGTAAAAAGCCAATATGGTTCCATTGCTATTTCACCTGATGGCAAAAAAATAGCATATATGAGGGGCGCAGGATCCTTAACCAATGGAAATCATTTGGAAGGTCAACGTGACTTTGTGTTGGCAATTATTGACAAGAAGGGGAATGAAAAAGTCCTAACCCAATTTGAATGGAGTGGGAATCGGTACGCAAAACGCCCCCCCACTGTATATTTCGGAAGTGATGATCGCATATATTTTTCTGAATATGCAAAAGATATTTTAACGATTAAATCCATCACCCTTAATGGTTTAGATGAAAAGGAAATTGCCAAATTTACAAATGCAACAAGAGCCATTATTTCCCCAGATATGAAGTGGGTTGCTTTTAGGGAATATCATCGCAGTTTTATTGCACCATTTAAATTTATTGGGCAAGTGCTTACAATTAGTGCGGCGGACAGTAAAGGATTTACACAAAGAGTGGATATAGATGAAGATGGTGATTTCATGTACTGGGCTGATGATAGTCAATCGTTGCATTGGACACGGGGTAAATATCATTATCAAAAATCAATAGATATGATTTTGGACGGTAGTCATGTATCGGAAAAAATTGATTTATCTTTTACCTATAATATTGAGAAACCGAGCACATCTATCGCGCTTACGAATGTGCGCGTTTTAACCATGAACGCAGAAAAAAAGATATTAGATAATGCCACAATACTCATCAATGGTGATGAAATTAGTATTGTGGGAAACAATGTTACCATTCCAACCCATGCAAAAATATTTAATCTGGAAGGTCGGACGGTTATGCCAGGCATGTTTGATGCCCATGGTCATTATGGAAGCCCTATTTCTGCATTGAATGTGATTGAGCAACGCCTCTATGGTCTTCAGGCGAATTTGGCTTACGGTGTCACAACCATGTACGATGTTTATGGTACGACCCAAAAAGATTTTTGGGTGTCAGACATGATTCAAAAAGGAGATATTCCTGGACCGAGGATTTATTCCGTGGGTGATCCGATTTTTGTAACAAAGTACCGATCAAAAATGCATCGCCCCATTCAATCCTTAGAAGATGCCTTAGATCATGTTCAATTCAATAAAGATCACGGTGCAACGGCAGTGAAGGATTACTCAAATCACACCCGGGCAGCTAGACAGTATTTGGCTGAAGCCTGCCGAAGGTTAGGAATGAATCTGGTAAGTGAATCTTTTGGTAATCCCCAAATGAATCTTACCCAATTGATTGATGGCTTTACAGGTTTGGAACATACCATGGGGTTAGAACCACTTTATGATGATGTTCTCACGTTTTTTTCAAAATCAAAAATGGGCATTACACCCACATTAATTGTGGTTTACAATGGTCCTTCCGGCGAAACCTATTTTCATCAAACAGAGAGATTATGGGAAAATCAAAAACTGTTAAACTTTTTTAGGAAAGATGAGCTGATTCGATATCGCCGGCCCAACTTTTACTGGCCCGATGATCATTATGCCAAACAAATGGACCAAGCCCTGATCAAACTTTATGATCGCGGTGTTAAACTGCATATGGGTGCCCATGGGCAAATGATGGGTTTAGGCGCCCATTGGGAAATGGAACTATTTACTCACGGTGGTTTTTCAAATTATGATGCCATAGAAATTGCAACAATTAATGGGTTTAAGCATCATGGCCTGGACCATAAGCTCGGGTCAATTGAACCGGGGAAATTGGCGGATATGGTCATTATGACCGAAAATCCATTAGATAATATTCGGAATACGCGGTCAATCGAATATGTAATAAAAAATGGGATCGTTTATAGTGGGAATAATGCAGGCCAAGTATTCCCGGAAAAAGAGCAGGCGCAACGGTTATATTTTAAAGAATAGATATTTTCGATAAGACCTTTCTCATTGATTACAATTATTTATGATGGGCTTATTGTATAAACAAAGAATCCGCGACTAAATTCCGCGACTGTTTTCTATGGCTTAACGGCATAAATATGGCACGAATCATATCATTAACAAATCAAAAAGGCGGTGTAGGTAAAACAACAACCTCGGTTAATTTAGCCGTGAGTTTAGCTGTGTCTGAGGTAAAAACACTCCTCATTGATTTAGATCCCCAATCCAACGCCACAACTGGGATTGAAGAATTGATAGTGGATTCCCGGAAAAATATTTATGACGCATTGATTCGCGGCGCATCCACAAAAGATGTGATTACAAAAACACAATTAAGCCACTTGGATATTGTCACTTCTACAAGCGATTTAGTCGGTGCTGAAGTTGAATTAGTAAGTATCATGGCACGGGAACATCAATTGGAAAAAGTGTTGAAACCTATTCTAAAAAAGTATGACTATATTTTGATTGACTGTCCTCCATCCCTGGGATTACTTACCCTCAATGCATTAACCTGTAGCGATACGGTCATTATCCCGATCCAGTGCGAATATTACGCGTTGGAGGGATTGGGTCAGCTTTTAAATACTATTCGCTTGGTTCAGAAAAATTTGAATCCAAATCTGGAAATAGAAGGTGTACTTTTAACCATGTTTGATGGAAGATTAAATTTATCCAAGCAAGTGGCCGATGAAGTGCGCGGATATTTTGAAGATAAAATATTCAAAACTGTTATCCAGCGGAATGTGCGATTAAGCGAAGCGCCGAGTTTTGGAAAACCGGCCTTACTTTATGATGCCAATTCCACCGGTGCACAAAACTATATGGCTTTGGCAGAGGAGGTTTTAATCCGTGACAACTAAACGACTGGGAAAAGGATTGGGTGCGTTGATTCGCACTCCGGAAAAACAGGATATATCGCCTGCCGGTGTGACCAAAATCTCAATTTCAAAAGTAAAAATGAACCCTCACCAGCCACGAAAACAATTTGATGCAAAAACATTAGCAGAATTAGAAGCTTCCATTCGTGAGAAAGGTGTAATAACACCTATTACCGTTCGATCCGACGGGGAGGATTATATCCTGATCGCCGGTGAACGACGGCTGCGGGCATCCAAATTGGCGAAACGAAAAGAAATTCCAGCCTATATCATAGAAATCACCAGCGAAGTTGAAATGATGGAAGTGGCCCTGATTGAAAATATTCAGCGGGAAAACCTGAATCCGATGGAAGAGGCGGAAGCATATGCAGTACTCCAGGGCGAATTCGGTTTAGCCCAAACTGCCATTGCAAAATCCGTAGGTAAAAATCGTTCTACCATCACCAATGCGCTTCGACTATTGCAATTACCGCCGGAAATAAAAAAGAGTATAAGAGACAATAAAATAAGCGCCGGCCATGGTCGGGCCATTTTGGCCATGAAAACACAGGCTGGGATGAATAAACTTTGGCATTTAATTTTAGATCGAAATTTATCTGTACGGGGTGCTGAGGCGATTGTGAAAGACAAAACAGATTCAAAATCCAAACCGAAATCTAAACAAAAAAATGCAGCCATCCGCCAGCTTGAAGACGAGATGATTACAATCCTCGGGACGAAAGTCCGCTTGAACCATAAAGGGACAAAAGGCGGTTCCATTACAGTAGATTATTTTTCTGACGATGATCTTGAACGAATTATAGACCTATTGCGATCAATCGATTAAATGGAATGAAACCGAGCCGATATACTTTCCTGATTGTTCCGGACCATGATGGCGAGAATAAACGATATTCTTTTTCCCGAACCACCGTAGGGGCAATCATAATTTTAGTTATTATCATTTTTTCGGGGATGATTGTTTCGTTAGTGGTTTTAGCTCCAAAGGCATTTGACCACCAAAGAATGGAAAGCCGTTATAATGAGTTGATAGGGGAACGGACTAAAGTGTTGGAATTATATCGTGATTTAGAGCGGTTAAAACAAATGGAAATGGTGGTACAAAAAGCATTAGGGACAGACTTGGATAAGCGTAAAATCGGTGATAGAGATTTAAATAAGATTATAGAGAATGAGCCACTTAAATATGGATACCTGGATCATATCCCATCATTGATGCCTGTGAAAGGATATGTGACACAAAAAATGATTGAGGATGAGAATGCTGACAATCGCCTACATTATGGGGTAGATATTGCCGTGGGGTCCGGTGCACCGGTCATGGCTTCTGGAGGCGGTCAGGTGGTTTTTGCAGGTATGACAACGGAATTGGGTAATTTGGTGGTGATTTATCATGGAAATAATTATTTTACCTACTACGGACATAACGAATTATTAAAGGTAGATCAATACCAAAATGTAGATCGTGGTGATATAATAGCGACGATTGGAAGTTCAGGGAAGAGTTCGGGTCCGCATCTGCATTTTGAAATATGGAAAGAGGGTAAAGCAGTGGATCCTTTGTTGTATTTTCCGGAATTGAATAAAACAAATATGAGTGTGGATTGATATGGCTAAAAATGAATATAAAGATGTACATACGATGATCGGTGCTGATGCGGTCATCCAGGGTAACATTAATTGTCAGGGAGGTGTGGCGATATACGGGAAGGTTTTTGGGGATGTTACCTCCGAAGGGCCCGTAAGGGTTGCTCGCGGTGGAGAAGTCCATGGAAACGTCCAGGCGGCTGAATCTCAAATCGGCGGTACTGTTGATGGTAATGTCCGTGTAGAGAGTAGAGCCGTTTTGGGTGCAGAATCCCAGCTTAAAGGTGATTTGATCTATCGTACCCTGGTCATTGAGGAAGGTGCACAGTTCCAAGGGCATTGTGTCCTCGCTGGTAGTGAACCAACCGTTGAACCGGAATATCAACCGGATCCTCAACAAGCAGAAGATCATTCCGATCATCATGGGGAATGATTCTGATCATTTTTTCGAAAAATCCCTAAACCAATTTCAGCGTTTCGTACGCCAGTCCGGGCCCGCTGCTGGTGCGGCTTATACATTGATGGGCGCCATCCTATTTTTGGGGGCTTTGGGATTTTTTTTGGATCAATATTTCAACACATCGCCTGTATTGCTTTTGTTAGGTCTTGGATTAGGAATTGTAGTGGGATTTTATGAATTAGCAAAAACAATATTTAAAAAATGAGGTCAATCCTTTATGTCACCGCCATCGCCTTGGGTATATTTGGATTGGGTGTGGGTATTCGACCGGATTATACTTTTGAAATATTGTTAGGAATATTTTTACCCTATATAGTAACAACTATAGAATTATTTTTCATTTTTCATGTCATTAAAAAAGAACCTCAATTGACAACAAAAATACTGATGACTGGGTTTGTGGGGAAAATGATTATCTTTGGTATTTATTTATTGATAATATTCAACTTTTATTCTTTTGCACCGTACCCATTTGTGATTAGTTTTGCGGGCTCTTTTCTGGCGTTTCACACGCTGGAGGCATTCGTGTTGAAGTCCCTTTATTAATCGTAAAATTTTAGACATAATAAATGATATCAGGCGGTGAACAAACCCACGATTCCAGCGTAGTGGATCAGGTGGGCGAAAATATAATCCACCACGTTTCGAATTCAGATATTCAACATCCCATTGTGCATTTACCTCACATTTTTGGGATTGATATGTCTGTCACGAAGCATGTATTGATGCTTTGGATTGTGGCTGTTTTGGTATCCGTCGCCATCATTATTCCAATTCGTAAATACCTTCGCCAAGGTAAAGGTCAACCCAGTGGTTTGGCGAATGGTATTGAGTCAGTGGTACAATTTATTCGAGATTCAATCGTTGCGCCAAATGTGGGACCCAAATGGGTCAACACATGGACACCACTCATACTGACTTTTTTCTTTTTCATTCTTTTCTCAAATGCCATTGGCATGGTCCCTATCTTTGATGTATTAGGTGTATTTAACCGATTTGTATTGGGTGTTCCAAGTAGTGACAGTCATAATTTTATTAACGGTATTCTGCACGGAGGCGTAACAGCAACAGGGAATTTTAACGTGACTGCTGCGCTGGCAACCATAACATTTTTTACCATTATCATCGCCGGGACCAAAGCACACGGATTTATCCAGCATTGGAAAAATTTAGCTCCCCATGGATTGGCCTGGCCAATTTATATCATACTCATCCCCATAGAAATTATAGGAATGTTTGTTAGACCATTTGCATTAACCATGCGATTGGCAGCTAATATGACCGGTGGACATATTGCTATTTTGGCTATTTTATCATTCATGGCAATTTTTGCTGATATATTTCAAAATGTGCTAATTGGAGTGGGAATGGCTGTGGTTTCTATTCCCATGGCAGTTGCAATTAATGGACTGGAAATTATTGTAGTGATTGTGCAAGCTTATGTATTTACTCTATTGTCTGCCGTTTTTATTGGAATGGCAATCAATGTTCAACATTAATAAATAAAAAGGAGAAAAAAAGATGGAAAACCTACATTACTTTGGTGCTGCCCTTGGATTAGGTGGAATCGTGATAGGTGCTGGTTTGGGAATTGGACGATTAGCAGCAGCCGCTGCCGAAGGAATTGCCCGTCAGCCTGAAGCTGCTGATAAGATTACTGGTGCGGTAAACTTACCATTATTCTTGCTCGAAGGTGTGGCAATCATTGGTGAAGTATTTGCACTCGTGATTGTATTGATGAAATAAATACCATTAAGGCAATTTCATGAATAACCCATTAGTTCAACTGGACCCGGGTCTGTTTATCTGGACCATTCTTACATTTTTACTACTTGTGTTTGTCCTGGCTAAATTTGCCTGGAAACCAATGCTGAAAATGCTTCAGGATCGGGAAGATATGATTCGCAATTCTCTTGAGGATGCGGAGAAAGCCAAGGTGGAATTGGAACGGCTCAATGAAGAATCAGAAGCAATCATGGCGAAAGCCCGGGCCGAGGCACAATCTATCCTGACCGATGGCAAAGCAGCCGCAGAAAAAGTAAAAGACGACATCATTGCAAAATCAAAAGAACAGGCGAATAAAATCCGTGAGGATGCTGGGAATCAAATTCAGGTCGAAAAAGAAAAAGCCATATCTGAAATCAAAGAAGAAGTAGTGAACTTGACTCTTTCGGTGGCAGAAAAGCTGATTCAAAAAAACCTGAGTGATGCGGATAATAAATCCCTGATAGAAGAATCCCTGAAAAAAGTGCAAACCTATGAAGCTTGAGGCCAAGGCAAGAAATTATGCTGAAGCCCTTTTGAATGTGGCGGTTGGAATCGGTGCAGAAAAAGCAGTTAAGGACTCTTTGGAACTGGTAAACAATTCAGTAAAAGTATCTCCTGAATTCCGTGCATTTCTCTTATCCAAACGGATTAGCGAAACCCAAAAAGCAGAGGCGGTCAAATCAGCTCTTGGGGATCAATGTCACCCAATTGTGTCTGACTTTTTAGGATTAATCGCAGGTGAAAACCTGGTGAAACTGCTCATAGAAATCAGCAAGGCATATCATGTTAAATTTGGTGAGGCCATGAATTTTGTCGCGGTCACCGCTCACATAACAAATAAAATGTCTAACAGTGGTGAAGCAGAATTGAAATCATCATTGGAAACGGTCTTGGGTAAGTCAACTGAACTGACAATTAATGTTGATCCATCCCTGATTGGTGGAATCAAACTACGTGTTGGAAATACATTCCTGGACGCATCCATCCAGAATCAACTGGAAAATATGCGCCATTCATTATTAAAAGTATAAAAAGGAAACCATGGATATTAAAACGGATAATATCACTGCCCTGTTAAGAGAACAGATTGCCAAATTTGACCTCTCAGTAGATGTATCAGAAGTCGGTGAAGTTTTGGAAGTTGGTGACGGTGTGGCACGTGTAAGCGGGTTAGAAAACGTCATGAGCTCCGAACTGGTAGAATTACCAAATGGCGTTTTTGGAATGGCATTAAACCTGGAAACAGACAATGTGGGTTTGGTATTGTTTGGTGAATCACGTCTTGTAAAAGAAGGCGATCTTGCTAAACGGACCGGACGCGTGGTGGAAGTACCGGTGGGAAAAGCCATGCTTGGTCGGGTGGTCAATCCACTGGGTCAGCCGATTGACGGCAAAGGCCCTATTGATACAAACGATCATCTGCCTATTGAACAGAAAGCATTGGGCGTTATGGCACGTTCTCCTGTAAATCAACCACTCCAAACTGGAATAAAAGCTGTGGACAGTATGATTCCCATTGGCCGAGGCCAACGTGAATTAATTATTGGCGATAGGCAGACGGGGAAGACGGCTGTCGCTATTGATGCAATTATTAATCAGAAAAATACACATAACGGTAAAGAACCGGTTTATTGTATTTATGTGGCCATTGGTCAGAAAGCATCTACAGTTGCAACGATTGTGGCAGAATTAGAAGCGAATGGTGCCATGGAATACACGACCGTAGTTGCTGCGAATGCATCGGATGCCGCACCACTTCAATATATTGCACCCTACTCCGGTTGTGCCATGGGTGAACATTTCAGAGACAACGGTCAACATGCACTCATTGTGTATGATGATTTATCAAAACAAGCTGTGGCGTACCGTCAAATGTCATTGGTACTACGTCGTCCACCGGGACGTGAAGCATTCCCGGGAGATGTATTCTACCTTCATAGTCGATTATTGGAAAGAGCATCCAAACTTGCAGATGATTTAGGTGGCGGATCCTTGACAGCATTGCCTATTATTGAAACGCAGGAAGGAGATGTATCCGCCTATATTCCAACCAACGTGATTTCCATTACTGATGGACAGATTTACTTAGAGAAGAATTTGTTCAACTCCGGTGTTCGGCCTGCCATTGATGTGGGAATTTCCGTATCTCGTGTGGGAGGGAATGCTCAAATCAAAGCGATGAAAAAAGTAGCGGGAACACTGCGTTTGGATTTAGCTCAGTATCGGGAATTGGAAGCATTTGCGAAATTCGGTTCCGATCTGGATAAAAATACCCAAGCCCAATTGACCCGTGGTGAACGGATGGTTGAAATTTTAAAGCAAGGTCAATATGCCCCGGTGAATGTGGAAAAACAGGTGGCAGTGATTTTTGCTGCTTCCAAAGGATTTATCGATGGCGTCGATGTGGACAAAGTTGCTGAATACGAATCCGGACTTTTTGATTATCTCGAAGCCAATAATGGGGACGACTTGAAAGAACTTGCAACTAAAGGCGTCATCAGTGATGAAATGAGCGAAAGATTGGAAAAGTCAATTTCTGATTTCACCAAAGGGTTTACTGCCTAACACATGGCCAATCTAAAGGATATTCGTGATCGGATTAAATCGGTCAAAAGCATCCAAAAGGTAACAAAAGCAATGAAAATGGTTGCAGCGGCCAAAATGCGCCGTGCCCAGGAAAACATGGAGCAGGCAAGACCCTATTCCAGTCGGTTGACAGACATCATTCAAAATTTACTCCCGGATGTGGATCGGGGTCTATTACCATTGCTTAATGTACGGGAAGTAAAACGAGTCGCTTATGTGGTGGTTACATCCGATAAAGGATTGGCGGGGTCATTCAACAGCAGTGTCCTTCGAAAATCTCAAAATGAAATTGATGAATTGGGCAAAGAGAATGTGGATGTTTTCTGTATTGGGAAAAAAGCCAGAGACCATTATAAATCCCGTGGATATACGATTATTGAGTCACATGTTGATTTCTGGGGAAATCTCAATTTCAATCACGCCATTAAAATCGGGAATGGTATTGTTAGCCATTTTTTGAATGGAAAAGTGGATGAAATTCATGTGGTTTATAATCAATTTGTCAGTGTGGCATCTCAAATGGTGCTGACAGAACAACTGCTTCCATTGGAATATGAAGCGGATGAAAATACCGTTATTGATAGGTTGTATGAACCATCCAAAGATGAGATTGTGAAGTCATTGGTACCGAGACATCTCAATGTTCAGATGTGGAAATATTTATTGGAATCGTATTCTAGTGAACAAGCAGCACGTATGGTGGCCATGGAAAATGCCACCACAAACTCAGAAGATATGATTAAAGATTTAACATTAGAATTTAACAAAGCACGGCAAGCAACGATTACGACAGAAATGTTAGAAATCGTGAGCGGTGCAGAAGCGCTAAAAGGATAAGGGAAAACCAAAATGTCCAAAATTACAGGTAAAATTTCTCAAATTATGGGTGCAGTCGTCGATGTGGTTTTTGAAGACGGTCGCCTCCCGGAAATATTAAACGCTCTCGAGGTAGATCGTGGAGACGATGGTACACTAGTACTGGAAGTGGCCCAGCATTTGGGAGATAGTATGGTCCGCACCGTGGCCATGGATTCTACAGACGGGCTAACTCGGGGCGTTCCTGTGGTTGATTCCGGAATCCCTATTTCTGTCCCGGTGGGTCAAGAAACATTGGGACGTCTATTTGATGTTTTGGGAAATACAATTGATGGTAAAGAATCATTTGACGTTAAAAAGAGAAATCCCATTCACCGTCCCGCTCCCAAACATGAAGATTTAACCACATCTACAGAAATGCTTGTTACAGGAATTAAAGTGGTAGACCTCATGGAACCTTATACGAAAGGCGGTAAAACGGGATTGTTCGGTGGTGCCGGTGTGGGTAAAACAGTTTTGATTCAGGAGTTAATACGTAATATTGCAACCGAGCATGGTGGTTATTCTGTATTTGCCGGTGTGGGTGAACGTACCCGCGAAGGGAATGATCTGTATAATGAAATGACCGAGTCAGGTGTGATTGATAAAACTACCATGGTTTTCGGCCAAATGAATGAACCTCCCGGAGCTCGCCTACGAGTTGCTTTGAGTGGTTTGGCCATGGCTGAATATTTTCGCGATGATGAAGGAAAAGATGTTTTACTCTTTATAGATAATATTTTCCGATTTACCCAAGCCGGGTCAGAAGTATCCGCTCTCTTAGGCCGTATGCCTTCTGCGGTGGGTTATCAACCAACCCTTTCTACTGAAATGGGTGATTTGCAGGAACGCATTACATCCACCAAAAAAGGATCAATTACATCGGTTCAAGCTGTGTATGTACCGGCGGATGACTTGACCGATCCGGCTCCTGCAACCGCATTTGCTCACTTGGATGCAACATCTGTATTGGAACGCAAAATTGCAGAGTTGGGTATCTATCCCGCAGTAGATCCATTGGCATCCACTTCCAGAATTCTGGATCCTCGTGTGATTGGTGACCGTCATTATAATGTGGCGAGACAAGTTCAGGGTGTCCTGCAAAAATATAAAGACCTTCAAGATATTATTGCAATTCTCGGGATGGACGAATTGTCTGATGAAGATAAACAAGTTGTATCCCGTGCTCGTAAAATTCAGAAATTTTTCTCCCAGCCATTTTTTGTGGCAGAGCAATTTACAGGAACGCCCGGACGATATGTAGAATTGGAAGAAACCATTTCTGGTTTTGAAGCGATTCTCAATGGCGATGTAGATGAGGTTCCAGAAAATGCCTTCGCGTATGTAGGTACCATTGATGAAGCGAGAGATAAAGCGAAAAAACAAGCGGCCTAAATAAACCATGAGCACATTTAATCTGGAAATTGTTACACCAACCCGCATTTTAGATGCGGGTGAAGTGTCTTACGTTCGCTGCCCCGGAACTGATGGTTCTTTTGGGGTTATGGCCAGCCATCGCGAAGCGGTGATTGGATTGGACGTGGGTGAAATCAAAGTAACCCAAGGAGGCAAAGATTCTTTTTATGCCACCAGTGGCGGGTTTGCAGAGATTACTGATGAGAAAGTGCAATTGCTCGTTGAAACAGTTGAGAAGTCCAGCGAGATTGACTCGAACAGGGCCGAAGCATCCATGCAGCGTTCCAAAGATCGGATTGCCGGTAAAGTAGATGCGGATATGGACCGGGCTGAAGTAGCGTTACTCAGGGCAATCAATAGACTCAGAGTTTCCAACCGGTAGAATTTCTTTAAAATTAGAAACTTGAAATAAGAAACTCCGCTTAAGCGGAGTTTTTTGTTTATAAATTTCCGACTCATAATTGATGAAAAAAAGAACACATACTTGCGGCGAATTGAATGCCAACCATGTTGGTGAATCAGTCATATTAAACGGTTGGGTGAATACAGTCCGCCTCCATGGCCAAGTGGTTTTTGTAGATTTACGGGACCGCTACGGCAAAACACAGATCGTTTTCAATTCAGAAGACTATCCCGGCGATTTCGATGGTGTGAAAAAGCTCTCTATGGAGGATGTGCTTTCCGTAACAGGCACTGTTCAGAATCGGGGAGAAGGTGCCATAAATCCTGATATGGCTACGGGCGAGATTGAAGTAATCGTCTCCGAGATGGATATGCTGAACGAAGCGGCACCGTTACCTTTTATTATTAGTGACAGAAATAGCGCCGAAGAGGATTTACGCCTAAAATACCGTTATTTAGAATTGCGGATGGATGAACTCCAAAATAATCTGAAAATTCGCCACAAGGCTTATCAAGCTGTACGATCATATTTGTCGGAACAAGATTTTATGGAAGTGGAAACGCCGGTGCTGATGAAATCTACGCCGGAAGGGGCAAGAGACTATCTCGTTCCCAGCCGGATTCATCACAGTAAATTTTATGCATTGCCCCAATCACCCCAAATCTATAAACAGATACTCATGATTGCGGGGTATGATCGATATTTTCAGATTGTGAAATGTTTTCGGGATGAAGACCTTCGGGCGGACCGCCAACCTGAGTTCACCCAGATCGATATTGAAATGTCCTTCGTAGATGAAGAAATGATCTATGCCCAAATGGAAGGGCTGACTTGCAACATATTCAAAAAAGTAATTGGCGCTGATTTGCCTAAATCTTTCCCACGATTAACTTGGGACGAAGCCATGGACACATATGGCTCCGATAAGCCGGACACGCGATTTGATCTTTTCCTTCAGGATGTAAAACCATTCACAGATAAATCAGACTTCAATGCCTTTAAGTCCGCAGAAATTGTTAAAGGATTGGTCGTCCCTGGCGGTGCCAAATATTCCCGCAAAAATATTGATGGCTTCACGGATTTTGTGAAAAAATACAAAGCCAAAGGATTGGCCTGGATGAAAGGCGAGGGTGGCTTGCTCACTGGAGGAATTTCAAAATTCTTTGATGAAAATCTCCAGAAAGAATTAATCAGTTCAACAGCTATAAATGACGGCGACATTATCTTTATTATTGGTGATGATAAAGAATTAACCCAAACGGCTTTGGGCGCTTTACGGGTTGAGATTGGCAAAGTTGAGGGTCTATCTGATACTGGCGAATTCAAACCGGTGTGGGTCACGGACTTCCCCATGTTTGAGTTTGACGCGGAAGCGAATCGCTTTATTGCAAGACATCATCCATTTACAGCGCCATCTTCTTCTGATATTAAAGATTTAGAAACGGATCCCGGATCACTCAAATCCCGCGGATATGACCTTACCATGAACGGCTATGAAATTGCCGGCGGTTCTATTCGGAATCATAAACCGGAATTCCAGGCCAAGATATTTGAATTATTGGGTATGGATGAAGCCGAAGCCACGGCTCGATTCGGCTTTTTGGTAGAAGCGTTGAAATACGGCACACCACCTCACGGCGGCATCGCTTTTGGTTTTGACCGCCTCGTCATGCTCTTAGCCGGTACCAACAATATCCGCGACGTAATTGCCTTCCCAAAAACCACCTCCGCCGCTTCTCTTATGGATGAGGCACCCAGTTCAGTCTCTGATAATCAATTGGCGGAATTGAATATTAGAATCGTCGATAAAGACGATGTTTCTGAATAATAGAATACAAATTTATACAATTGCTGTGAAAACAAGCGGGTGATTACATTCAGGGATTATTCAATTTTTCTCCATAATCATTATACTGGTGAATGAATTTGGCTAAACGCATTTTTTTCTTTGTGAATTTTAGCTATGAGGATTGACCGAATATATAAATGAAAAACAATATTCTATTACTTCTATCATTAGTTATCGTCATAACCGGCTGCAGCCTGTTTGACGATGATGGCCCTAAAGACCCGAGGGATTATACGTGGACCATTGATACCCTTTATTATCCTGGTGCTCTTCAAACTAACATGAATAAAATATGGGCCAGTTCTCCTGAGGATGTTTATGTTATTGGGCACAGTAGTGTTTTATCAGGTAGCATGTGGCATTATAACGGCCGTTCCTGGATATCAGTACCAATCATAGAACTTTATGGCGGACCTATATTAAATACGAATTACAGTCTAAATGATATTTATGGATTTTCAAAATATGATGTTTGGGTCGTCGGTCGAAAATCTGTTCGAAAAAAAAGGTCTGATGGATCGTATTATTATGATAGGGATGGTGCGTTTATCATTCATTACAACGGGGTAGAATGGAAAGAGATTGAAGCACCGGGTATGAAAACGATGTATTCAATAAATGGTATTTCCAGAAATAATTTGTGGTTGGGAACAAGTGACGGTAAAATTTTTAGTTATAACGGGATAGATTTTCGATTACACGAATTACCAGTTGATACACCTGAAGTAAACAGGCAGTGGATTGAGGGTATTGTAGGTGGAAAGGATAAAAATGTATTTGTATTGCTCGGAAACAATTTAACGAACTATTTTAATGAATCCAGAACGCATTTGTTAAAATATAACGGTGAGTGGACTGTGATAGATACAGTAACTTACCCTCGAACTGATATGTGGCTTAGCCCAAAAGGCACTCTTTTTATCGGAGGCTATAATCTCCGTAAGTACACAGGAAATGATTGGGAAATTGTAGATTCCTATCCTAAAACGCTTGGTTCAAATGCTATATTTGGTCTTTCAGAAAATTATCTTTTTTCGGCAGGTGTTAAATACAAAGACGACCATTATTATGGGAAGATACCTTATTATAATGGTAAAGTTTGGACTGAAATATTACAAAAAGAAATTAAGGATGTCATTTTTATGGATGTTTGGGTCAATAAAAATGTTGTATTTGTTATTGGGATTACTAATTCCGAGTATCCATCAAAAACATTAGTAATTAAAGGAGAATAATAATGAAAAGAAAAATGGAATTCATAATCACCACAATTATTTTTACAATTGTACAATTAATGGGACAACATCACCCCGTAAGCCACTCCCATGCTGAATTGCAGATCTTATGCGGTGGCTAGAGCATTTATTGATAGAGGTTCTGAATGTTCAGCAATAACTGCTGGAGGTATTCAAAATGATGAAATTCCCTCAAATTATGAGTTCGAATCCGATAACTATTTCAGTTTTTTACCAATTCCTTCGGATGACTCTTATTCGGGAAATTCCATTCTTGAAATTAATAAATTGGTTGAAATAGCAAAAGTTGGTGATATTATTGTATGGGGAAGCCGTAAAGGAAGCAGTCATGCAGCTTTTGTAATAAATGTTTTTGATTATTATAACGATCCATATCGCAATATACGGATTGATCATATATTGAATAATAGTACCGAGTTAGTAGAAGATGTTCCTCTATTTGATACAAAAGATAGTGGATATGGGAAAATTGTTGGAGTTGCAAGGAAAAATCCTTTATGGTATTTAAAAGTTGAAAATAATTTTGGTGGAGGTGAAGTAGAAGTAAATGGCCAATCGAAAACGAGTGGCACGATACTTGGTCCTTTTCATTGGATGAAAGGTATTCACCTTACTGCTTCATGGCATGGTAAACCTTTCGGTGGCAGTAATCAGTATTTTGTAAATTGGCAAAAAACAGACCCATATTCAAATGACAAAGATCTCAATTCTTCAATTTACATAACATTAACGGATGCTGATTTTGCGCAGGCTGTAACATATACGGCTAATTATATTAAAGGGCATGAGGTTTATGTTGAAAATCAATTCAATGATATTGGAAATAAAGGGTACTTAACAATTGATGGGATTGATAGAATATTGCCTTTTACATCTATTGTTGTAGAAGATGGAGATTCAATTCAGGTAAGTGCTCCACTTAATCCCCAAACATATAACCACATTGATTATGAATTTACCCATTGGTCCACCGGAAGCGAATTTCACACAATTACAGTTACGCCAACAGAGAATATGACAATTACCGCTCATTATGAAGGAAAGCCAAAACCGATGATCAATTATAATTTCAACCTGATTTTAAATCCAGGTCAAAAGGTTAAAATGTCGTGGAATGATCACCCAAATCAAAATGTGACTCGGTATCATATATGGAGACAGATTAAGTACAAAAATGGTTGGCCCAGAGATTCAACTCTTGTGAGTATTGTGAATCGTGGTACTACTAACTGGACAGATCCAACTTATATAGTAACTTCCAGTTATATAGTTGATTTATTGGAGTACGATGTCCGCGCACTTTACTCTTCTGAGAACACACTTGCAAAAGATGATTGGTTTGTCTGTTTTGGGAAGAGCGGTTTCTTACCCAAGGAATCAATAGACCAGTGGGATGATTTAATTCCGAATGAGTACATTCTTACACAAAATTTCCCCAATCCATTTAATCCAATTACAAGGATTGGGTATGCATTACCTGAAGTGAGTTCGGTATCATTGGTTATTTACGATCTTAGAGGAAATAAAGTATTTGATCGGTATCATGAAAGAGAAGATGTAGGATACAAACACATCACTTGGAACGGAAAAGACCAAAAGGGGAACCCTGTACCGGCGGGAGTTTATATTTACAAGCTCACAGCAAAGTCAAATGAGAGAAATCAGGTTTTCACGCAAAGTCGTAAGATGGTGATTTTAAAATAAAAGAATTGCTCACTTCCACCACGTCACTCATGTATGAGGCACCCAGTTCAGTCTCTCATGATCAATTGGCAGAGCTGAATATCCGCATCGTCAATAAAAACAAATAAAGCGATGGATCCTTTGGAAAGATGAATTCCTTCCAATCGTTACCATTTTAATTTTTAGTGTTGGGTATTGAGAAATACACCCCGTGCCATGTAATTTTACGAAAACCAGTGCTCATAAATAATTGCACACAATGCATATTGAATACTCACTGTCCGGGAATCACATGATTCCTCATGACCCCATTAACCAGGAGAGAAACTATGGTCCGCTCCAGATTGATGATGAAATTGTTTCTGATGATAACAGTGGTTTTTTCCCAAAAACCCGATTGGATTATTCAAGCAGAAAAAATGATTAACGAACAAATAGTCGTCCGAGGTGTCACGAACCAAAATGTGCTGAAAGTATTAAGTACAACTCCTCGCCATCGGTTTGTTCCGCCGGAAGTGGCTAAATATGCCTATGATGATAATCCGCTTCCTATTGGCGAAGGCCAAACAATTTCCCAACCCTATATTGTGGCATTTATGACGGAAATTCTTGAGGTTGATTCGAGTCATACCGTATTGGAAATTGGCACCGGGTCGGGATACCAGGCAGCAGTACTCAGCCCCTTAGTTGAACAAGTATATTCTATCGAAATTGTAAAGGCCCTTGCAAACAGGGCAGACCGCACCTTACGAAAATTAGGATACAATAATATTACGGTCCGCTGGGGAGATGGGTATGCAGGCTGGCCGGAAAAAGCGCCCTTTGACCGGATCATCGGTACAGCGGCGCCACCAAAGATTCCACCAGCATTAATAGATCAACTCAAACCGGGTGGCATAATGGTTTTACCGGTTGGAAACAAATGGCAGGAATTAGTGGTTGTGAAAAAAAGTAATTCAGGAACGATTAGCAAAGAGACCGTACTGCCGGTCCGGTTCGTGCCCATGGTGCATCCGGAATAAAGTTATATAAAATTCTCTTACTTTAATTAATCAAATTGTATATTTCCTTCGATTCTTATGAAGGAAATCACCATCATCTGCAATCCAGTTGCCGGGGTCGGCCAGGCCCAAAAGCGCTGGGAAAAATTCCAGACTGAACTGGATTCAGCAAATATTGATTATACCGTTCATTTTACTGAAGCACCCAACCACGCCACCGACCTCACCAATAATGCAATTAATAATGGCGAAAAACGAATCGTCTCTTTTGGAGGGGACGGGACTTTAAATGAAGTTATTCAAGGCATGGTTTCACCCACACCGGGATTTGTTGGAAATTTAGAATTGGTGGTATTAGGTGCTGGCAGCAGTAACGATTTTGAAAAGACATTTAACAAAATACCTTGGATAGAAAAAATCCAGGGAGATAAAATCATTCCCATTGATTTGGTTCGATTGGACTATATTAATTTTAATGGCGATCCGGCTACACGATTTTTTGTAAATAATTCCAGTATTGGCGTAATAAGTCAAGCTGGCGATCGATTTAATAAAGTCAGTGGTCTGACGAAAGCGATTAAACAGTTCAGCGTGGATACGGCTGCTGTTTTAGCCGGTGCCCAGACAATTACAACTTGGCATCCTATGGAAGTGAACCTGGTGGTGGAAGGAGAAACTGAATCCAACATAACAATGAGCAATATAACGGTGTACAAAAATCCATTTGTAGCTGGAGACATGTATTATAACCGATGTGTTGAACGGGGAGATGGGAAACTCAGTGTGGCGATAGTGGATGTGGAATCTCGTATGAAACTCCTTGGGTTAATTCCGTCTTTATATAATGGAACCGCATTGGATAAAGAGGGGACAAGGTATTTTGAATGTGAGTGGTTAGAATTACAAACAGATCAGGATGTGGTTGTCGAAGCAGATGGAGAAATTATTGGCCATCCTCCTGCACGATATACGATTATGAAACATGCAATTCGAACGGTAATCGGTTAATGGACTATTCTCAATTCTGTTCAGACAATGTTTCCTGGAAAACAGCTTTCGTTTCTGGGGCCAAAGGAGTAGAACTGTTTGAAATTCATTTTAAACCTCCAAGACCATCGCCCTTTCCGCCGATAATTTTTCTCGCTGGTTGGGGATCATTAATCCATAGCTGGGAAATTGTACTAAAAGAAATGACAAAAGATTTTGAAGTTTATTATGTGGAGACGCGAGAAAAAGGTTCGGCGATTCATCACTGTAAACAGGAATTGAGCATTGAATCTCTTGGCTCGGATCTGAATCCTGTTCTGGCTCATCATAATCTGTTAGGTAAACCGTACATAATGTTTGGCAGTTCCTTAGGCGCGACGGTTATTCTCCATGCCATGAGTGAAAATACAATTGATCCTTCTTTTTCTATTCTGATTGGACCCAATGCAGAATTCAATGCACCTTGGTTTTGGATTTTGATCGCTCGTATAACGCCGCCATTTTTATATCATATCATTAAACCAACTATAAAGTGGTACATGAAAAAACATTATTTGGATACAGAATCAGATCCAGGGCAATATCAAAAATATGCCCAGTCCCTGGATGAAACCAATCCCGGAAGACTGCGACGGGCCGCACTAGAATTTTCCAAGTATAAAATTTGGGATCGATTAGGGAAAATTCATCAAAAAGTGTTAATATTTACCGGTTCCAAAGACGTGATGCACGGGTATGAGAATACGGTGAAAATTGCAAATTCACTTTCCCAATGTGAATTGGTTGATTTGGAGACCAATGCCCGGTCCCATAGCGTTGAAATGGTGAACCAGATGCGTCAATATTTGGAGGAGGTAACTCATGTCTGAGATTACAGTAAAACATATTTCAGAAGACGAGATTCAGGAAAAAGGCATTCGATCCTGGTCCACATGGTCGTGTGATAAATCCGAATTTCCCTGGGAATACAGCGAAAGAGAATCCTGTTATATATTAGAAGGTCAAGTGGATGTCACCACAGAAAGCGGAGAAACGGTATCCTTTGGCCCCGGTGATTTTGTTGTATTTCCTCAGGGGCTGAAATGCACATGGAATGTCAAACAGGCTGTTTATAAGCATTTTTTATTTGGGTGAATTGAGCGCCTTGATTATTAATCATTAATTTGAATTTTCTATTTCTCACGGCTTTAAAAGCCGAAGCGCAACCCATCATCGATGGATTTGGGTTACACAAAAACCCAACCACCCATTTATATCAACGTAAAAAAATCATGCTATTTATTACAGGTGTTGGAAAGGAGAAAACTAAAAACCGATTGAATCAGTTAACGCCGTTATTAAAGGACTTAGGTCAAATAGTAATAATCAATATAGGTATTGCCGGAGGGAATCCTAAAAATACGAATATTGGGAATATGTATTTAATTCGATCAATAACAGATGATGAATCTCATGAGTTGGTATTCCCTGATCAATTGGACAATCACTCCTTCAATGAAATTGAACTTACGACTGTTTCAAAGGGTGTTACAGATTATGGTAAGCAGTTTGACGGATTGGTTGATATGGAAGCGAGTGTGATTTATGAAATGATGTCAAAGAAAGTTTCACCTTATCGAATGCTATTTTTAAAAGTTGTTTCTGATTATATGGATACTGAAGATTGGGCCAGTATTGATGCATCCGGCTTAGTAGAAAAGCATTTGAATTCTATAAAAACACAAGTTATAAAAGCTATTTAATCTGCTTATTCTGAAGAGATTGCGAAATAGGAAAAATTAGTTTGGCAATATTATCCCCTCCTTTTTTAAGGAGGGGATAAAAAATGTGTATGAAATTAGTTAAGTCGATTGAATCGCTTTGAGCACGTCTCGTCGGCTGACTTGACCTACTAGCATGTCATTATCCACGACAGGTAATCGACGGAAATGTTTTTTTAGGAAAAGTTCAGCCAGATCTACAATCCCCATTTCTGGGCTAACAGTTGTTACATCAGTGGACATAAAATCTCGAACACTTCCGCCGGAATCACTGTAATATGAATCCTGAATGATTGTTGGCATACAATCAATTTCAGATAAAACACCGATTAGATTCCCATTCTCATCGACCACAGGTGCACCTGAAATTTTATGTTTCAGCAGGGAATCAATTGCAGCACGAACATGCATATCCGGTTGAAATGTAACTAATTTTTTTGTCATGATATCTTTGACGGCTCGTGGTGTCATTCTGCATCCTCCTCGTTTGATTTTTCCTTGCCATTATTCCCGACAAATTCTTTTACCGAATCAATGACCGATGGCGCTAAATCCATCAGCTTTCCTGTTAAACTTTCTTTATCTCCAATGGTCATCAACTTGGCACCATCTTCACCCACAACAACAAAAGCAACCGGTTCAATGGACCATCCGCCGCCCACACCCTGGCCATTTCCTTTCTTTCCTTTTTCATCACCTTCTGCACCACCACCGCCAAACCCAAACATCACTTTTGATACAGGAATTACTGTATGGGTATCTGTTTTGATGGGTTCTCCAACGACCGTTTTTGAGGTCATTAATTTTTCCGTTTCTTTAAGCGTATTTTTAATTAATTCTGCAATATTCATATCATTCCTTTCCCTTCCTGAATTTAAAATAAGTTTTAATAGCCTGCCACAAAACTTTCCCCGGGATAAATTTCAATCTGAAATATCCTTTCATATCTGTTTCAAATCGATTATTGAATTGTGGGTTAATATCAATATCTATTTTTTTACTTCTGATAACTCCTGCCATGGATTGACTCCATCCATAGACTAACCCGGTATGCATTGGATTCGGTAATCCCAAATCTCCAACCAAAGAAAATTGATCAAAATGGATTCCTTTCAAGGTCGCCTTCCCAATTTTTAGATATGGAATTGTTAATTTATTTTTCTTTTTTGGTTTATGTTTCTTTGTTTTTGATTTACTTTTTTTAGGAAAAGAAAATGAAAACAAAGGTTTGTCAAATCTGCCAATGCCAATTTGAGTCGATGGGAATGGAGAAATTAAAATCCCATAATTCAGCCCACCCAATCGGATATCGGTATTTCCTGATTTATGTTTTGCAATCCATTGGATATTCCCCGAAACTGCAAGTCGATATGGAATAAACATAATCAACAGCAAGGCGGCTATTAAAGCAGTTAAACTCCAAAGAATAATATTTAAAACCATGGTCTAATTTGAGTTAAAGTGAAGGATAACTTCCAGTAAAAATCTATTCGAACAAAGATGATTCCGTCGCCAGGAGTTTTCGCGCTTTTTCCTGTTCATTCAAATTTTCCGGGGATACATCCGGTAAAAGAGTAGGGTCGGCTTGGAGGACGAATTGCAAATCTTTCACAAATAGTTCACGGTTACCGTTTTTTGTGTGGAGATATTGTGCCCTAACCACATAAGTTCCAAAATAATTTGGACTGCCGGAAATGGAATTATCAAAATTATTGATAGAATGAATTAAATCAACGCCGGGCAGTCTGGCATAAATGCCACCAAAAATTCGGTTGGCCCCATGATAAAAGAAATTTGGATTTAACGCCAAAATACGATGGAGTGCTGTTTCAATAAAGTCTCTCTGGCTCAATCGTTCCATGACTGATTTTGTCACCAGATATCGAGAATAATTTGCCACCCACCAATACAAAATTGGGATCATTTCTTGCGGCGTATTTTCAATTCCACCTATCATTTTAGCAGTAGAATCTCCATTCGTTAATGCAAATCCTTCCTGGTAAGCGTCTGTGGCTATGATAAAATCCCAGGCAGATTTCATTCCTTCCATAAAAAGTGAATCGGACTGGATAGGATCTGTTTCAATATAATACCCAATATAGTGACATGCCCTGGCATAAAGCTGAGATACGTCTCCATTGTTTGGGTCTTGGTCATAGGCTTTGGACAAGAATAGTCTGGCCATTTTAGCATCTTTCGGGTTTACGCGTTTTTCCCAGTGAGACTGACCTTTATTGACCAAAAATTGGATATTTTTATCTCTAGAAATATACGGACTAAAGGAATCTGGTTTTATTGTACACCCCGACGCCAAAAGGCATATTCCAATTAAAATAATATAAATTTGTTTTTTCATGCAAATCATCAGACAGGATCAAGGCGAATGAATTACTCCTGAAATTGGTTAAATTCCTTCTATAAGTTAACCAATTTAATAAGGTAAATGGAAAAGACTATTGAAATGAAAGGTATGGATCTGGGCATGTTATTCGGCCCGGCGGATGCCAACTTGAAATTGGTGGAAGATGCTTTTGCCAGTAAAATAATCGTCAGGGGCAACATCATCAAAATTGATGGTGATAAAAGAGAAGTGCCTGTAATTCATGAAGTATTCCATGAAATGGGATCAACACTCAATCGAAAAGGTTCGTTAACTCAGGATGATGTAAAAACATTAATTCGCATAACCGCTGTCCAAAATGGACATGAAACGCAGCAATTGGATACGGTGGTTCATTACGGACGAAAAGGTGCCATTTCTGGCAGGACCGATGGGCAGAATGTTTACATTAATACGGTTAGACACAATGATATTGTTTTCTCCGTTGGTCCTGCAGGGACAGGAAAAACGTATTTGGCTGTAGCATTTGCCGTGGCTGCGTTGGATAACCGTGAAATCGATCGCATTATTCTTTGCCGTCCGGCGGTAGAAGCAGGTGAAAACCTTGGATTCCTCCCAGGAGATCTCAAAGAAAAAGTCGATCCATATTTAACGCCACTTTATGATGCATTGGGAGATATGATGCCTGCCACACGTTTGAAACCACTTTTGGCTAACAATACGATTGAAATTATTCCTCTCGCTTATATGCGGGGTCGGACCCTTAATAATGCATTCATGATCCTAGATGAAGCCCAGAATGCCACCACCATGCAAATGAAAATGTTTCTGACGCGTTTGGGCGTGAATTCCAGAGCTATTATCACCGGGGATATCACCCAAATTGATTTACCTTCAAAATCAAAATCGGGTTTGCTTCAAGTGATTGATCTATTGCAGGGAATTGATGGACTTGGGTTTTGCAAATTGGATGCATCGGATGTGGTGCGCCATAAGCTGGTGAGGGATATTATAAATGCCTACGATCAGAAGGATGAGTAACGGTCAATCTGTAATAATAAATGTTATCTAAATGCATTAAATAAAATCTATTTATCGTATTAACTTCTCGTCACTTTTGAAGACTGATTTTTGGTGTGTGCCCACCAAAATTATCTGAAATAAAAATAAGAAATATTGTTCATTGATTAAGCACATTCAATTTATCGGCATGTCCGTCCACTCAGCATTCGCTGATTATACCACTCTACCCAAAATATGAGAGATGATTTATGTCTGAATTAAAAGATGTTTTTATTATATCCGCTAAGCGAACCCCGGTAGGAGCATTTCAAGGTGCATTGTCATCCATTGCTGCCCATAAATTAGGGGCCACGGCCATCAAGGCTGTTCTGGACGAAACAAAAGTTGATCCTGCTACCATCGATGAAGTGATTATGGGCAATGTGCTTTCTGCAGGCCAAGGACAAGCACCCGCAAGACAAGCAGCATTGGGTGCAGATCTGCCGGATTCAGTTGAATGCCTCACCATTAACAAAATGTGCGGTTCTGGGTTAAAAGCTGTTATGTTGGGGGCACAAGCCATTCAAATCGGTGATGCAGAAATTGTTATTGCCGGTGGTATGGAGAATATGACCCAGGCGCCATACTTATTGCCGAAAGGTCGAGAGGGTCACCGGTTGGGACATGGCCAAGTGATCGATTCCATGATTAAAGATGGACTTTGGGATGCTTACAACGATAAACACATGGGCAATTGCGCCGAAATGTGTGCCAGTGAAAAAAATTACAGCCGAGAAGATCAGGATGCATTTGCGAAAACATCCTATACCCGTGCTTTATCTGCTCAAGAGAGTGGTGCATTTTCGGATGAAATCGTTTCAGTATCTATCCCTCAGCGCAAGGGCGATCCAATCCTAGTAGATACTGATGAAGAACCGAACCGAGCCAATTTTGAAAAGATGAAATCTCTCCGACCAGCCTTCGAAAAAGAGGGCACCATTACAGCGGCGAATGCATCCAAAATTAATGATGGTGCAGCAGCAATCATGATTATGTCCGGAGATAAAGCAAAAGAATTGGGACTTACACCTTTGGCAACCATTGGGGCGCAAGCGTCTGCGGCCCATGCACCGGAATGGTTTACCACTGCCCCCAGCAAAGCGATTTCCAAAGTATTAGACAAAGCAGGGCTCACGGCAGAGGACATTGACCTTTGGGAAATCAACGAAGCATTTGCACCCGTTACTATGGCAGCCAGGGATGATTTTAATTTGAACCACGATAAAGTGAATATAAATGGGGGTGCCATTGCAATCGGCCATCCCATCGGGGGAAGCGGTGCGCGCATATTAACTACATTAATCCATGCTATGATAAGCAAGAATGTTAACACCGGTTTAGCCACTCTATGCATCGGTGGTGGAGAAGCGTCAGCGCTAATTATCTCAAGATAAACAATGGATTTTAATTTAACAGAAGAACAACAGCTGATTCAGAAAACAGCTCGAGATTTCGCCAGGGATCATTTACGTCCGGGCGTGATAGAACGGGATGAAAAAGCAGAATTTCCTAAAGAACAAATCAAAATGATGGGTGAATTGGGTTTTTTAGGAATGATGATTCCCGAGGAATTTGGCGGAGCTGGAATGGACACAATATCTTATTGTTTGGCCATGGAAGAAATTGCTAAGGCGGATGCGTCTGCCGCTGTGGTAATGTCAGTTAACAATTCGCTCGTATGTGCGCTTTTATATAAATATGCTAATGAAAACCAAAAACAGAAATATTTAACGAAATTAGCCAGTGGCGAATTATTAGGTGCTTTTTCCTTATCAGAACCTCAATCCGGTTCGGACGCCAGTAATATGCGAACATTCGCCAAACAAGACGGAGATCATTATATCATCAATGGTACCAAAAATTGGGTGACCAATGGGATTAGTTCTGATATTGTCATTCTCATGTGCATGACGGAAAAAGATGTTGGCTACAAAGGGATTTCTACTTTCATTGTAGAAAAAAGTTTTGAAGGACTTTCCAAAGGGAAGAAGGAGAATAAACTTGGGATTCGTGGTTCTGATACCTGCGAATTATATTTTGATGATTGCAAATTACCCGTAGAAAACCGCATAGGAGAAGAAGGAGAAGGATTTAAAATTGCTTTGGGTACTTTGGATGGTGGTCGGGTTGGTATAGCCACCCAGGCATTGGGCATTGCAGCAGAATCTCTGGAAAGATCTGTGGAATATGCAAAAGAACGTAAACAGTTTGGGAAAGCAATTGGGCAATTTGGCGCGATTCAAAGCAAGTTGGCCCAGATGGCCATTCACGTGGATGCTGCCCGTTTGTTAATCCATCGAGCTGCAAAATTGAAAGATGAGGAAAAACCATTTGGGAAAGAAGCGGCCATGGCAAAAAACTTTGCATCAAAAGTGGCCATGGATGCATCCACCCAATGTGTACAGATTTTTGGTGGTACCGGTTATATGAAAGAAACGGGTGTAGAACGACTTATGCGAGATGCCAAAATAACACAGATTTATGAAGGTACTTCCGAAATCCAGGAAATGATTATTGCCAGGGCATTATTAGAGGAGAAGTAGTAAAAATGAAAAAACAAAATATTGATTGGGATGCATTAGGTTTTGGGGTTTATCCTACCCGCAGTATGTGGAAAAGTACTTGCCCGATTGATGGCAAATGGAGCAATGGAGGATTGATCCCATACGGAAATATCGATATTTCACCTGCGGCAGGTGTATTGAATTATGGTCAAGGTGCTTTCGAAGGGATGAAGGCATATCACTCAGCTAAAAATAGAATTGTTCTTTTTCGGCCGGATATGAATGGAAAACGGATTGCCGGTTCCAGTAAAAGATTGTGTATGCCAGAGTTAGAAGTTGATTACTTTTTAAATGCGGTTGAGCAGGTAGTGAATGCCAATATAGATTTTATTCCACCCTTTGGAAAAGGCGGATTATATATTCGCCCAATTGTATGGGGTACGGCACCGACCTTAGGAGTAGCTCCAGCCAGCGAATATACCTTTATGATTTATACGGCCCCAGTTGGCTCTTACTTTAAAGGAAAAATTAAGCCATTAAACTTAATTGCATCTGAATCTTACCACCGGGCCGCACCAAAAGGAATCGGCAATGTAAAGGCTATAGGAAATTATTCAGCATCTCTGCGACCGGTTATTGAAGCAAAGTCGCAGGGGTTTGATGAAGTATTATACCTAAAAGCAGATGATGAACGCTTGGTAGAAGAAGTAGGTTCTGCCAATATTTTTATGCGGAAAGGTAATCAATTGGTTACACCCAAATTAACGGGTTCTATTCTACCTGGCGTTACGCGGAATTCTATCATTCAATTAGCCCAAGATCAATTGGGATTACAGGTAGAAGAGGGCGAATTACTGCTGGAAGATATTTTTTCTGCAGATGAAGTATTTTGTACTGGAACAGCAGTTGTCGTCACCCCGGTAGGGAAGGTGACATTTCAAGGAGAAACCCATACAATCAATGATGGAAATATGGGTGAAGCTGCAACGGAATTACGGAAAACATTACTGGGAATTCAACGGGAAGAAATTGATGATCCCTATGGTTGGGTTCATGAAGTCAAATCCTTATAAGGCTTTTATCTAATGGGTAAAGCACATCCACGTCGCCAGGGTCGAGAGGCAGTACTCCAAGCCTTGTATGCTTACGAGATAACAGGAGAAGATCGTAAAAAGGTTTTAAAAGATGCCTTAGATCGCAAATCTTATGACGATAATACGAAAGTGTTTATTTCTGAATTGTTTGATGCAGCAATGGATCATAAAGATTGGTGCGAGGAAGAAATAAAAACCAGACTAAACAATTGGGAGTTTGGCCGAGTGGCCATTTTAGACCGACTGCTTTTGGTTGAAGCAATTAGTGAAATTTATTTTATGGATGATGTACCGCCAAAGGTCTCTATCAGCGAAGCAATTGAAATTGCAAAAGAATACAGCACAGAAGAGAGTTCCGGTTTTGTGAATGGTGTTCTGGATAATGTATATAAATCAATGGGGAAAGACGTCAAGGATTAAAATTCATGATACAAAATTTAATTAAAAAAGTGTTTGGGACCCGATCAGGTCGGGAAATGAAACAACTATTACCGTTGGTGGATGAAATCAATCAATTTGCAGAAAATCTAACCTCAAAGTCCGATGATGAATTGAGAGAACGAACGCAAGAATTGAAAGCGTCCATTATTGAAGTGAGAGAAAAAGCGGAAGCGAAAGCTTCCAAAGAAATTAATGATAAAGATGAAGCACATAAATTTATCCTCTTGGCAGAACATGACAAATTAGAAGCGCTGCTTCCGGAAGCATTTGCCATGGTGAAAGAAACGTGTCGGCGGATGTGCGGGACCAGTTGGAAAGTGGTTGGTCGGGAATTAAGCTGGGAAATGGTACCCTTTGATGTTCAGATAATGGGTGGAATCATCCTTCATCGTGGGAATGTGACAGAAATGAAAACAGGGGAAGGAAAAACTTTGGTCGCAGCCTTTCCCATATACCTCAATGCCCTCACAGGCCGAGGGGTTCATTTGATTACGGTGAATGATTACTTGGCTCAGCGTGACGCGGAATGGATGGGTGAGGTGTACAAACGGTTGGGTCTATCTGTCGGTTTTATTTTAAATAATATGACCCCTGAACAACGGCGTGAAAACTATTACTGTGATATTACTTATGGCACCAATAATGAATTTGGATTCGATTATCTCAGGGATAATATGTCCTTGCAAAAAGAAGATCAAGTTCAACGGGATCATGCTTATGCCATTGTAGATGAAGTGGACTCGGTCCTGATTGACGAAGCGCGTACACCGCTGATTATTTCCGGTGCTGTGGATGCACCAGTGGATACATCTTTCAAAGACTTGCGGCCACTCGTCCAAAACCTGGTAAGGCAGCAAAATGCACTTGTATCCAAAATTGTGTCTGAAGGCGAAGCGCTAATTAAGGAAGAGAAAGACCGGGATGCAGGATATAAATTACTCCAGGCATTGCGGGGACAGCCAAAACATCCAAAAGTAATGAAGATCTTCCAAGAGGCGGGGACCAAGAAATTGGCTCATCAAGTGGAATCAGAATTCATGCGTGACAAAAAACTTCATGAAGTGGATGACGATCTATTCTTTAGTATTGATGAAAAAACGCATGTCATTGATATTACCGAAAAAGGGCGAAATGCCCTGGCACCGGATTCCCCAGAAACTTTCGTCATTCCTGATTTAGGTGAAATGCTCCATGATATTGATAAAAATGAATCTTTATCAAAATTAGAAAAAGATCAGGAAAAAGAAAATGCCCACCAACTGCATGCGGATCGGTCCGGGCGAATTCATAACATGACCCAATTGCTTCGTGCCTACACACTTTATGAAAAAGATGTGGAATATGTGGTGCAGGATGGCCGTGTCCAGATCGTGGATGAATTTACCGGTCGTATTCTCGCCGGTCGTCGGTATAGTGATGGTTTACACCAGGCGTTGGAAGCAAAAGAGAATGTGACCGTTGAACGGGAAACCCAGACCCTTGCTACCATTACGATTCAAAATTATTTTAGAATGTATGATAAACTAGCGGGTATGACGGGTACTGCCGAAACAGAAGCAGAAGAATTTGGATCCATTTATAATTTAGATGTTGTTGTGATTCCAACCCACCGACCCATAATTCGAGATGACAATGAAGATTTAATCTATAAAACGACGCGGGAAAAATATAATGCAGTTGTTGAAGAAATCGCATCATGTCATTATAAAGGTCAGCCGTCTCTTGTTGGGACAATTACGGTTGAAGCGTCCGAATTGCTTTCTCGCATGTTAAAACGTAAAGGAATTCCCCACAATGTGTTGAATGCGAAGCAGCACCAAAGTGAAGCAGAAATTGTGGCTCGCGCAGGACAAACCGGCGCCGTGACGATTGCCACCAATATGGCCGGTCGTGGAACAGATATTAAATTGGGCGAAGGGGTCATTGAAGCTGGCGGTCTACACATTATTGGGACTGAGCGTCACGAATCCCGACGGATTGACCTTCAGCTTCGGGGTCGTTCCGGTCGGCAGGGAGACCCGGGATCCAGCGTATTTTATTTATCTCTGGAAGATGATTTGATGCGTTTGTTTAACAGTGAACGAATTGCCAGTATTATGGATCGTCTCGGCGCAGAAGAAGGCGAAGTTATTACAGCTAAAATGGTAACTCGTGCAATTGAAAACGCCCAGAAAAAAGTAGAACAACGCAACTTTGGCATTCGCAAACATTTGCTGGAATATGACGATGTGATGAACCAACAACGGCAAGTGGTGTATGATATACGGAAACAGGCGTTGAACGATGAAGATATTTCTGATGCAGTATTAGACATGGTTGACGAATACGTGGATGATGAACTCAGCCGGATGGAAGATACAAGCCCTCAGAATTGGGATTGGGAAAATTTGAGACAAAACCTTTCATCCCATCTACTTGTAGATGCTGATTATGAATCTGTTAAAGAATCTGCAGAAAGTGATGAAGTTTCTTTAGAGGACGCCAGGAATTATATTTTAGATCAGGCAAAAGATGTGTATCAAACACGAGAATCATTACTTCCGGATGATGTGATGCGTGGGTTTGAAAAATTTGTAATGCTCCGTACCATTGATGAAAAATGGAAAGATCATTTATATGCTATGGATCAATTGAGGGAGGGGATTAACCTCCGTGCATATGGACAGAAAAATCCACTGTTAGAATATAAATCTGAAGGATTTCAGATGTTTCAACAGATGATGATTGATACAACTGAAGAGACCGTTCAACGGTTATATAGAACCCAAATTCGTGGGATGGAAGCGGCGCCGGAAATGCCCGTAAGCCGTACGCGAAATGTCCAAACCCAGCATGACGAAACCACCGGGATGGGATTTACAGGTCCATCCATGCAGGAACAAGCAGCCGCATCTTCCGGTGTACCCAAACAACCCGTACATGCAGATGAAAAAATTGGCCGGAATGAAAAGGTGAAAGTGGTGAGTCCCAGCGGGAAACAGGTGGAAGTGAAATACAAAAAATTGCAGCAATATTTGAATCAGGGATATACCCAAGTATAAGAGGGAAAATTAGAATGGTGAAACAAAAAGATTGGAAATTTTCGACAAAAGCAATTCATATAGGAAATGAAGCGGATAAAGAAGCTGGATCTGTTTCACCACCTATTCATTTAACTTCTACATTTAAACAGGATGCAGTTGGGAAAACCCGGGGTTTTGATTATTCCCGTGTATCCAATCCAACACGGCAGCGGTTGGAAAAAAATCTTGCGGCGCTGGATAATGCAAAGCATGCCATTTGTTACAGTACAGGAATGGCCGCCACCACCGCCCTTTTTCAATTATTTGATGCAGGAGATCATATCCTGATTTCAAGAAACACATATGGCGGCACATTCAGGATGTCCATGAATGTACTTCAGCGTCAGGGAATGGAATTCGATTGGATTGACACTCGGGATCCAGTCAATGTCGAAAAGCATATTCGCCCCAATACAAAACTGGTCCATGTAGAAACACCCACCAACCCCCTTCTGGAATTATGCGACCTTGAAGCCACATCGGCCATTTGTAAAAATGCCGGAGTATATCTGAGTGTGGACAATTCGTTTATGAGCCCATACGGACAGCGACCATTGGATTTGGGTGTAGATGTGGTGATGCAAAGTTCAACAAAATCCCTTTCCGGCCATTCGGATATTTTGGGCGGTGTACTCGCCACCAACGACGATGATTTAGATGAACGACTCCGGTTTTTGCTGAAAGCTACAGGCGGTGTGCCGAGTCCGTTTGACAATTGGATTTTATTACGATCTACAAAAACATTGGGACTTCGCTATCAAAAATCGTCGGACAATGCAACTGAATTGGCATCGTGGTTGAATGAGCAAACAGAATTAGACCGGGTCATTTATCCCGGACTAATGGATCATCCACAAAATGATATTGCAGTAAAGCAGCAGCGAGCACCCAATGGTGATGTAATTTTTGGGAATATGATTTCAATTGATATAGGGGAAATAGATGCGAGGGATCGATTTCTGGAACGACTGGAAGTGTTTACGCTTGCAGAGAGCTTGGGTGGGGTAGAAAGCCTGGTTTGTGTTCCATATAATATGACCCACGCTGCCATACCGGAAGATGCTAAACTGGAAATGGGTATTACGGAAACTTTAATTCGATTGTCAATTGGGATCGAAGATGTGGTAGATCTGAAGGCTGACCTTCAGAATGCTTTAGGGAATTAATTCACTTTATCTGTTTCAAAAATCTGACATGAAATAGTAATTTCCCCAGCTTTTTCAATAATAAAAAAGCCTCATTGCCGCGTTGGTAGAATTGCCTGCCCGACTGAAGTCATTCAGGCGGGGTAAACACGCAGCAGTAATAAAAATGAATTAGTATGCCGCGGTGGTGGAATTGGTAGACACGCTGGTCTTAGGAACCAGTGCCTTATGGTGTGAAGGTTCGAGTCCTTTCCGCGGCACGTCGTAAAGAATTAATGGTAAAGGTTCCCCGCCTGCTCCCGACCAACGGGAGGGCGGGCAGGGAGTCCTTTCTGCGGCACGTCGTAAAGAATTAATGGTAAAGGTTCCCCGCCTGCTCCCGACCAACGGGAGGGCGGGCAGGGAGTCCTTTCTGCGGCACGTCGTAAAGAATTAATGGTAAAGGTTCCCCGCCTGCTCCCGACCAACGGGAGGGCGGGCAGGGAGTCCTTTCTGCGGCACGAAAACCTCGGGTTTATATTGGAAAAACAACAGGCAACAAACCAACAACCGGAAAAAAAATCCGCCCTTCGGGTCGTAATTCACAGTTTCTTTGTGGTGCCGTTAATCATTGCTATTTTTTCTGTACTCATATTTTTAGTTGTTCGGATCATTACTTCTGAGCCCAACACAGCTCAAGATTATTTGGAAGATGTAAAAATTGGAGGATCCACAAAAAGGTGGCAGGGTGCATTCGAATTATCAAAAATTTTATCTAATCCTAATATGGTCCCAACGGATGACCGGTTTATTTCAGAAATGATTTCAGCCTTTAAATATTCTGAAAATGATCGGGATAATCGTGTTCGGCAGTATTTGGCTTTGGCCATGGGGGCCACAAAAGATTCTCGCTATGTGCCATCCCTCTTGGAATCGTTAGAAAGTTCCGACTCAGAAATGATTATGGCATCAATCCATGCCCTGGGGAATATTGGAGATAAGTCTGCAGTTAACTCTATGACTAGTATGCTAGGCCATGGCGAAGCGAAAGTTCGACTTCAAGCCGTCATTAGCTTGGGAAAAATTGGAGACAGATCATCTATCCCAAATTTAAAAGAAATGATGGCTGATTCGGAGGTGAATGTGAGATGGGATGCAGCCATTGCATTAGCGAAACTAAGAGATGCCAGTGGGCAGCGAATTTTATTAGACCTGTTAGATAGAAATTATTTAGATTCGTTTCCTAATATAGATCAAATTGAGCAGGTTCAAGCCATGTTAGTGGCCATCCAGGTATCCCCTTTTATTCGGGATAAGGAATTAAAAACATCCTTGGTGCAACTAAAGAAGAATGATCCAAATTTAAAAATTCGCGAAGCAGCTCGCAAAGCGTTAACACAATTCGAATAAGGTTAAATTATTATGCCCGAGGCAAAAGAAAAAAAATCGGTCACCGTACCACCAGCCAGTCCACCTCCTGCGGCGCTGGGTAAAATTGATGAGGGATCCCAAGTATCTCGTAGATCATTTTTCTCCTGGCTTTCCATAGGGTGGATTGCATTTGTGGCAGCTACCGGGGGATTTTTTACCATGATGCTGAGATTCTTTTTTCCAAATGTTTTATTTGAACCGGTTCAAACCTTTCGTGCAGGATATCCGGAAGATTATCAAGCGGGTGAAGTGGACCTTCGCTGGAAGGGAAAATATGGTACATGGATCGTTCGGGATGGCGAAGGTATTTATGCATTATCTACTGTATGTACCCATTTGGGATGTACACCCAACTGGTTAGCAGCAGAACAAAAATTTAAATGCCCTTGTCATGGGAGTGGATTTCGTAAGACGGGTATTAATTTTGAGGGTCCTGCACCTCGCCCCTTGGAACGATTTCGAATTGTTCTCGCAGACGACGGTCAAATTATTGTAGATAAAACAAAGAAATTTCAACAGGAAAAAGGCCAGTGGGGAGATCCCGAAGCTTTCCTAAAAGTATAAGAGAGATTTATGTCAGAGAAAAAAGGATTATTAAAACGATTAGCTGAAGGTCAGGTTTGGACTTCCATATTCCGTGGCGGCGGGGTACCAAAGTCACGGCGTCAGCGCATGATGGTTGTGTTGAATTCAGTCTTTTTACATCTCCATCCGGTCCGCTTGCCAAAACATGCGGTAAAATTAAAATTCACTTGGTGCATGGGTGGATTATCGTTCTTTCTATTTTTAATTTTGACAATTTCGGGTATCTTGCTCATGTTTTATTATCGGCCAACAATTGAATATGCTTATACAGACATCATTGATTTAGCTGAACAAGTCCCATTTGGCATTATGCGGGAAATTCATCGGTGGGGTGCCCATGCCATGGTAATAACAGTCTGGCTTCATATGTTCCGTGTTTTTATGACGGGCTCATATAAACCGCCGAGAGAATTCAACTGGGCCATTGGGGTGATTCTTTTGCTATTAACACTGCTTTTAAGCTTTACAGGATATTTACTTCCCTGGGATCAATTAGCAATTTGGGCAATTACGGTTGGATCTAACATGGCTCGCGCTACTCCTTTTATTGGGAGTGAAGGTCCTGGCGCTGCGCTTTTAGCTATCGGAGATATTAATTTTGTTACCATGGCCAGTGATATACGATTTGCTTTAATTGGCGGCCGTTTCCTGGGAGAGGCTACGTTGCTGCGTTTTTATGTACTTCACTGTATTGGACTCCCTTTTATTATTATGATTTTCATGGCTGTTCACTTTTGGCGCATTCGTAAGGATGGCGGCATCTCCACACCGGTGTAACAATGGAAGCATTTAAACATTTAATTGATACACTTTCAAAGCCGACGATACTTGTATCCTTCACATTTATCATCTTTTTCTTTGTTTTTCCACCAACAGATTGGTTTGAAAAATGGCATAAAAAATTGAAATTTGATGGATTGTGGAGTGTGAAATCATTTTGGATTATCACAGCCCTCTTGGTTGGTTTTTTTGTTACTGGGTTGAGTGATCCTGACTTTAGATCTATCATGCTTAAACCTGATAATGTTCCCATTGCAGGTTTAATCTTTCTGGTTTTCTTTTTTACCTGGCTTTCCATGCACCAAGCTTATAATAATGATAAATTGATTGATGCTGGCAAGCCCGTAGATGAGCAGTACGATGCGCCAAATGATAAGGTATTGGTCTGGCCTGATTTAGTTTATATAGAATTGATCACAATCATTCTTTTTTCTGCTTTTATGCTCGTTTGGTCTATTGGGTTACCTGCCCCGTTAGAGGAGCCCGCGAACCCATCTGAATCACCCAATCCTGCTAAGGCGCCATGGTACTTTTTAGGTCTTCAGGAAATGTTGGTTTATTTTGACCCGTGGATGGCTGGTGTTGTGCTTCCCAGTTTAATTATTGTCGGTTTGATGGCGATTCCATATTTGGATAATAATAAAGAAGGATCTGGTTACTACAGTTTTAAAAATAGAAAACTATCCATTGCAATTTTCATGTTTGGCTGGCTGGTTTTATGGAATTTGCTCATCGTTATTGGGACGGTATTGCGTGGTCCAAACTGGAACTTCTTTGGCCCATTTGAATTTTGGGACAGCCATAAAATTGAAGCATTGACCAATATAAATCTATCTGAATTCGTATATGTGAAATGGTTGAGTACGGGGTTACCCGGTAATATTCTAATCAGGGAAATATGGGGAATGATACTTCTCCTTGGATATTTTATGATTTTACCGCCTTTGCTGGCCAAGACATGGCTTAAAAATTTATTTGAACGATTAGGGGTTGCAAGATATTCATTATTTATTGTCTTAATCTTAGCCGCTTTGACATTGCCAATAAAAATGTACTTAAGATGGATGTTTAACTTGAAATACATTATTTCTATTCCAGAATATTTTTTCAACTTTTAAGTAGCGAATTAAACTGAATCATGATTAATCAACAAGAACGATATTATAATATTCTGAAGCTCAATAAGTGGTTTGCGATTTCAAGTATCCTATTCGCGTTCATTTGGCTATTGGCATTTGCGAATGATTTCAATCGTCCATGGAAAAAATATCAAATTGAATTCAGGGAATTAGAAATTGAGAAAACCCGTGCTGATATTGTAGAGGCTAATTTGTCTTTAGAAAGCGATAAAGATTATTCTGTTTTGAATAATCAAATGGAGTCAGCACAAAATGAAGTAGAATCACATCAAGATGAGATTGAAGCGATTGAAAGAGAAATTCAAAAATTGGATGCAGAATTGTATGCCAAAAATCAGATATATCAGTTTTCCAAGGCAGATTTGGATGTGGCCAAATATAATTTTGAACAGGCGCAGCATGGCCATGGAGATTTAGAGTCTACCACAAAGTCTTTAAACAGTTTAATCGCTTTAACTGATGCGAGTAAGCTCGCGGCAGAGGTTATAGAAAGCAAAGTTGAAGCTGAAAATAATAAGTTAAAAGTTATACGCCAATCGTTAAAGGAAGCTAGCGATGCAGTGGTCGCCATTTCCCGCGATAAAAATTTGTTAGATAGAAAATTGAAAAAGATTGATCCTAAAGAAATGTCTTTTTCTAATAAAGTTGCTAATGTTGTTAGAGATATTCCCGTTTTGGATTTTATTGATCCCTATTATGAAGTAAAACAGGTGGTTATTAAAGATATCGAAGATGATATGATTTTTATGGGTGTTCCGAAAGTGGATCGTTGTATGACTTGTCATATGGGAATTGATAAAAAAGGATTTGAAAACGCACAACAGCCATATACGACTCACCCAAACATGGAATTATACCTGGGAGCGAATTCACCCCATCCCATGAATGAATATGGATGCACAGGATGTCATGCAGGCCGGGGCCGCGGTACAGATTTTATTTCTTCCGCCCATAGCCCGAATACTCCAGAAATGGCAGAAAGATGGGAAAAAGAATTGGGGTGGCACCCGCTTCATCATTGGGAAACACCAATGTTACCCCTGAAATATGTGGAAGCATCCTGTCTCAAATGTCATGCCAGTTCTATTCCAATTAAAGATTCTCCGAATTTGGCTCTCGGAATGACAATCGTTGAAAAGGGTGGATGTTTTGGATGCCATCAAATTGATGGGTTCGAAAATGTACCTAAACCAGGACCGGGATTAAGAAAAATTAATTCAAAAATCAAAAAAGATTTTGCTTATAAATGGATATATGAACCACGTGCATTCCGAGAAAATTCCTGGATGCCCCATTTCTTTAAGCAAATCAACAATGGTGATTCAAAATCAGTAAAACGCACTAATCAGGAAGTCCATGCCATTGTTTCCTATTTATTTGATAGAAGCGAATTATTTAAAATGGATCGATTGCCAAATAAAGGAAATGCTGAAAATGGACGGGTATTGGTGAATTCACTTGGCTGTTTAGGTTGTCATACAACCGAAGGAGAAGTGAGGGCTGAATTCCAATCCGTAAATACACTTCGGCGTGAACACGGACCTGCATTGATTAAATTGGGTTCGAAGACAACCCAGCGTTGGATATACAATTGGATTCGGGATCCACAAAAATATTATGCTGAAACAAAAATGCCTAATTTGCGACTTTCTAAACAGGAAGCTGCTGATATTTCTGCCTATTTAATTAGCCAAAGAGATAAAGACTTCGAACAGAATCCTACCCCTGGAGTTGATGAAGTCGAATTGAATGTGATTGTTTCCGAATTATTATCGTCAACTTTACGAAATGATGAGGTAAAGGCACGATTGGGCCGTATGGAAATAGATGAAAAATTAAATTATGTGGGTGGAAAACTTATTCGTCAATATGGATGTTTTAGCTGCCATGATATTGATGGTTTCGAAGGTGCAAAGCCCATTGGAACAACTCTTTCGACTGAAGGAAGTAAATTAATCACTAAATTAGATTTTGGATACTTTCATGATAAAATCCCCCATACAAAATGGGATTGGTTTGATTTAAAACTGGACAATCCACGAATATTTGACATGATACCTTTAGAGGATCATACCTATAAAATGAAAGTAAAAAGTCCTTTGGATAAATTACGAATGCCTCATTTTGGGATGAATAATCAAGAGCGTGATGCAATTGTTACCGTTATAATGGGATTAGTGAAAGATGAGATTCCACCCTCAAAGCTTCCGAATCGAACACAGCGAAATATAGCCCTTGAAGCTGGACAAATTTTAGTTGATCAGTATAACTGCAAAGGATGTCATCCGATCGATGGAGATGGCGGTGCAATTCAACCGACAATTGCTTCCTGGCTCAGTGAAATTGCCGATGATGCCACGGCTGAAGATAAAAGTTTGGTTTTATCTTTTTCACCACCAATCTTGGATACAGAAGGTCAGAAAGTTCAACCGGATTGGCTATTTAAGTTTTTTAAGAATCCATCAATGATTCGGCCAAACTTACAGGTCCGGATGCCTAATTTTGAAATGATTTCAGATGAAGATTGGAATACCATCATTAAATATTTTCAATTAAAAGATGGTCAAACGATTCCATATGAAGCCCCCCATTCAATTGTAAAAAATTCTACCGGGTATAAAGCAGGTAAAGTAATTCAGGAAATGGGCGCTTGCGAAAATTGTCACTTTTATGGAAGTCAGAAACCAAAGCAAGCCGCATTATCTTGGGGACCGAATTTAGCTTTAGTAAAAGAGCGTCTTCGTCCGGATTGGTTGGTTGATTGGTTTCGGGATCCGCAGGTAATCATGCCCGGAACAAAGATGCCTGCACCCTATATACCATCGGATGAACCACTTGCTTCGGTGAAAGAAGCCTGGGGTAAAAATGTGGCAAAACTCCATTCTGAACCAGAAAAACTATTAGAAGCTCTTCGGGATTATACCTGGGGAATATCAGGACCAACGGATGTGTCCAAGATTGTAAAGGCTCATATTGCTGCTGAGGGATATGGGTTTGTCATTGAAGAAGAAGATGACTGGGGAGATGAAGACTGGTAACTCCAATTTCGTTTTTCATATTGAAAGATATAAGAAATTATTCATAAATTTTGATAACAAGTAATAGCGGAGAAAATATGAAACGAATCAAAAATAGTTTAATTCTTGGTTTCCTGTTAATTGGATTAATGGGTGTGGCTTATGGATTAAATTCAACCGATTTAATTGATACTGGTAAAAAAGAATGTACTCACGAAGCTGGAAAAGTCTGTGATAAAAAAGACGGAAATTGTGACAAACATTCAGAAGCTGGTAAAAAAGCAGATAAGTCAACCTGTCTGAAAAAAGGAGATAAATCCACCTGTAAAATGAGTGATAATAAGAAAACCTGCAAAATGAAAAAGACGATTTAATCCAGTATTAAATAATTGACTTAAATAAAAAAGCCCTCTTCGAATTTCGGAGAGGGCTTTTTTTATCTATATAGAAATGAAACCTATTTCTTTTTCTTTTTCGGACGCTCAAAACTAAAATTCGCAATTGACTTACCATCTTTGACTGAAATAGACTGGGTTAGCGTGCGTTTGTTTCCGAATTTTTCCTGCCAGGCGACTATTTCATAAGTACCATCTGGGACATTCGAAATATTAAAAGTTCCATCAGTTCCTGTGACAGCAAAATAAGGGTGATCAAAGACCCGGAGATAGCTTTTCATCCAAGGGTGTACATCGCACGTGATTTCAAAAACATCTTCAGGTTTTGGAAATATATGTGACATCTTTTTGCGTGATTTTGGCATCCCTCTATTGAATTCTTTATTGATCTTGGGATGTGCATGGACATTATGCATCGTTGTATCACTATTAAGAATATCTAACCGTTGTCCTGCCATTACAGCAAAAACATGGGGTGAATAAAGACAGTTTTTTTGATCGAGAATGGCGGGTGTAGTAGGTGGATTACCATAAAAGGTTATCCCGGTTAAATAAACAATAACATTGGCCAAGTTTCCATCTGTATCAACTATTAATGATTCTTCTAATACTGCTTTTTGATTAGAAGCTGCACAAACAGAATCTGTATCCATGATAAGACTACGTAATTTGGGTAATTCCCCTATATATATTACACGACCTGTAATTTCTCCAGCCCACAAGATGGATGCAATAAAGCAGGGCATGACGGCCCAGAGTAATAATATTCTCATTAAATTATTTTTGTATTTGTTTGGTTTTACTGCCAAAGATAACGAATAAATATAATTCAAGTATCGAAGCCTAAACAAGAAAACAAGTAGTCAGAAAATAAAATATTTTTATAAATATTTGACTTATTTAATAAATCTCACTAAAACAAAAACCCCCATCGAAGTTCGAAGAGGGTTTTTTTATCTATTTTGTAATGATACCTATTTCTTTTTCGGACGCTCAAAATTAAAATTTGCAATTGCTTTACCATCTTTAACTGAAATAGACTGGGTTAGCGTGCGCTTGTTTCCGAATTTTTCCTGCCAGGCGACTATTTCATAAGTACCATCTGGGACATTCGAAATAATAAAAGTTCCATCAGTCCCTGTGACAGCAAAATAAGGATGATCAAAAACTTGCGTATAACTTTTCATCCAGGGATGTACGTCACATTTGATTACAAAAACATCTTCAGCTTTTTCAAAGACTGTTGTAATCTTTTTCAGCGATTTTGGCATTCCCTTATTGAATTCTTTATTCACTTTGGGTAAGGCATGAATATTATGCATGGTAGCGTCACTATTCAATATATCTATGGGTTGCCCCGTCATTACCGCTAAAACATGGGGGGAATAAAGACATCCTTTTTGATCCAAAACAGCAGGTGTGGTGGGTGTTTTCCCACTAAAGTTCACTCCTACTAAATAAACAATAACATTGGCCAAGTTGCCCTCTGCATCGACTATAAATGATTCAGATTTGGCTGCTTCTCTGTGCGAAGCTGCACATACGGGATCTGCATCCATACGAAGACGCTTCGCTTTGGGTGGTTTCCCCACATACTTTACCAATCCTGTTACCTCGCCTGCCGAAAGAAAGCTTATTGTTAAGCAAGTAATGAATCCTAAACTCATTATTTTACGCATTACAATTCTCCTGATTTAAATAATTATGCTGTTAAATATACTTGGCAAATTTAGACCAAGGAACAATTCCAAAACAAGAAACTAAGTAATCGAAAACTTTAAATGTACTATCACTAAAATCAGAAAAAAATAAATTTTAAAAACTTGACGATAATTAACTTTTAATATTAATATTCGGATGATCATATCCTAATAAAAAGGATTAATGAATCGCTAAGAAATATTTTAACGAAACTTTTAGTGTGAGTTAAAGATCATATCCAGATTTTGAGCTCCTATAAAAAGTGGATGTGAATCTTCTTCCCAAAGCGGGGGAGAAAAGGGTCGTAAAAAATACTAATTGGTGCAAGTAATTAATTCAATATAGGATATATTGATTCATTACATGGCCTGATGGGGTAGGGAATTCTCGTTCAACGAAAAATGTACTCCTTGATCAGAAAAAATGCTACTTTTCTCCATCTGGGCTATTTTGCCTGGAGGAAAAAGAAATTTTCTACCCCAAGCCATGGCATTGCTTTTTGAAAAATTGGCTATGACGCTCGATACAATTTAATTCGAGTTTGCAGTGGATATACTCTTTTCCCTATGTCCCTCCTTTTGGTTGCCTACAAAGAGTCCAAGCATAAGCGGAAAGATATAATAAATCTGTAAAATTATACTGAATGAATGTTGTGTCGAGTGTCATTCGGCCAATGAAATCTATATTAATATATAAGAAGATAAAAATATCCGAAAAAATGATTGCATTGGGCTAATCAATCGTTTTAACTTTTAAAGTAGATAAAAGTATCCAGATAAATGTTTTACACAAAATCAGCAAAATATGCCATCCAAACTATGATTTATTTGGCCGTGAAAGAGAACCAGGGATTAATCATGGTTTCGGAAATTGCAAATGCATATAATATTCCCCAGTCGTTTTTATCAAAAATTACTCGTACGCTTCGTAAATATAATCTGATTGACTCTACCCGTGGGCGGAATGGCGGAATTAAGCTGGCGAAACCAAAAGGGCTAATTTTTATTAATGATATTTTATTAGCTATTGATGGACCGGAATCAATTGAACCAAAATGCGGATTTGGGTATGATTCTTGTTCAGACAAATTACCATGCCCATTTCATCATCGCTGGAAAAATGTTATCATGCAAATTCATGATTTAATGGAGACTGAAACATTGGGTAATTTAGTTGATGATGTGATGGAGAGAAATTATTTACCCGGATTGAAAGAAAATAACTCCGCTCTTTTGAATTAAATCTTTGGACCAACAAGGAATGAAAAAAACTTTTACATTAGTCATAGCAGCATGGAGTATTCTTTCGTTAAATCTTTTTGGTCAGGATGTTGAAGGATTTTTTAAACAAAACTGTGCCAGTTGTCATTCGATTGGCGGTGGTCGATTAACAGGTCCTGATTTAAAAAACGTTCATCTAAGAAAAGATGAGAGTTGGATTAAAAATTTTATTTCTGACCCTCAAACCATTATTAACAGCGGCGATGTTTATGCCCGAGAATTACTTTCAGATTCACGCGGTGTTATTATGCCGAAAGTGGGCGGGTTGACGCCATTCATCATTCAATCTTTGTTTGATTTTATTAAAGAAGAATCAGCAAAAGAAAAATCTAAATATGGTGGTAGCGCCATTACAGATCGACCATTAACACCCAGCGATATTGTGAAAGGGCGCGCTTTATTTATTGGAGAAACCAGGTTAAAAAATAATGGCCCAACCTGTATTGGCTGTCATTCTGTAGCGGGGGAAGGATTGCTTGGTGGGGGATTGCTGGGACCTGATCTTACAAACGTTTATGGACGATTGGGGGGCAAAAAGCCCCTGGCGGCCTGGTTAGCCAGCCCTGCAAGCGAAACCATGGGACCCATATATCAAAAACATCCAATAGATGAAGAAGAGGTTTTACCACTGGTAGCATTTTTTAAGGATAAAGCTGTGTCTAACGTATCAGTGGCAGGTGTTCATGATTTTAATTTTATAATTTTTGGGTTTGTTGGATTAGCCATTGTGCTGGTTCTATTTGATTTGTTTTGGGGAAATCGATTACGATCTATCAGAAGAAATATGGTTGAAGGAAAAATATAATGAGTGATAAAAACGGAAAACTTTCTTGGATTCGGGATGAAGTCGCCCCCCAAAACCGTAAGTGGGAAGAATTTTACCGTAACCGTTGGCAATATGATAAAGTAGTCCGCAGTACCCATGGTGTGAATTGTACGGGGAGTTGCACTTGGCAGATTCACGTAAAAGATGGAATTGTTACCTGGGAAATGCAGGGATTAGATTATCCTAAGCTTGAAAGTGGTATCCCACCATATGAACCCCGTGGTTGTCAACGCGGCATTTCGTTTTCTTGGTATTTATACAGTCCATTACGGGTGAAGTATCCATACGTCCGTGGCATTTTATTAGATCTTTGGAAAGAAGCAAAATCAGAATATTTAGATCCGGTAGAAGCATGGAAATCCATGGTGAATGATCCAGATAAACGGAAACGTTGGCAAAATGCTCGTGGGAAAGGTGGATTTCGCCGTGCGGATTGGGATACGGTTAAAGAAATTTCTGCCGCATCCATGGTTCACACGATTAAACAGCATGGCCCGGATAGGATTGCAGGATTTTCACCCATTCCTGCCATGTCTATGGTGAGTTATGCTGCCGGTGCCAGACTCATGCAGTTAGTAGGTGGTGTGTCCCTTTCATTCTATGATTGGTATTGTGATTTACCCAGTGCATCTCCAGAAACTTGGGGAGAACAAACAGATGTACAGGAATCGGCAGATTGGTATAATGCAAAAATGCTGGCCGTCATGGGTGCCAATCTAAATATGACTCGGACACCGGATGTCCATTTCGCAGCAGAAGCGCGTTATAATGGAACTAAAATGGTTGTTTTTTCTCCTGATTTTTCTCAAGTATCCAAATTCAGTGACGAATGGATTCCAATTAATGCTGGCCAAGATGGAGCCTTTTGGATGGCAGTGAACCACGTCATTTTGAAAGAATTTCACCATGACAACCAAACGCAGGATTTTTTGGATTATACAAAAAGATATACGGATTCACCATTTTTGGTTGAGATAAAGAAATCCAATGATGTGAGCCGTCCCGACCAACTATTACGGGCAAATCGTCTGCCCCAGTATCAAGATATTGAAAATGGCGATTGGCAATTCCTCATGTGGGATGAAACCGAAAATCGAACCAAGGTTCCCCAAGGTTCGGCAGGGAATCGATGGGCTAAAGAAAATAAAGGAAAGTGGAATCTTAAACTGGAAGATAATGTAGACGGATCTAAGATTGATCCTGTTTTAACCTTTTTAGATAACTCGGATGATATTATCGACGTTGAAATTGATAATTTTTCTGAGGGTGAAACAATCCAACGAAAAATTCCTGTCAAATATATTGAAACGAAAGATGGGAAAGTTGCCGTTGCAACCGTGTATGACTTACTTATGGCACAATATGGTGTTGGCAGGGGGTTAGATGGATATCCAAAATCGTATGATGAGGATGCACTTTATACCCCAACATGGGCAGAAAAATATACGGGAATATCTCCAGACACCTTGTTACGCTTCGCCAGAGAATGGGCAAGTACCGCTGAACATACGGGGGGAAAATGTACGGTTATCATCGGTGCAGGAATTAACCATTGGTATCATGCAAATCTAATGTATCGTGCTGCCATTCATGCGCTCATGTTCACAGGCTGTATCGGAAAAAATGGGGGTGGTTTGGCTCACTATGTTGGTCAGGAAAAACTGGCACCCGGTGAATCATGGGCATCTATTGCTTTGGCAAAAGATTGGTTTGCCCCATCACGTCTCCAAAATACACCCAGTTGGCATTACATTCATTCGGACCAGTGGCGTTATGAAAAAAGTTTTACTGATTATCATACGGTACCGAAGAACCAACCGGAAGATACGCTTGCCAAAGGACATACCATTGATGTGAATGTAAAAGCTGTTCGAAATGGATGGTTGCCTTTTTATCCGCAGTTTGAAACCAATCCGATTGATTTGGTGAATGAAGCTCGTGAAAACGGCGCTGTTAATGAAAAGGATGTGGTAGAATATGTAGTTGAAAAACTTAAAAACCGGGATTTGAAATATTCAATAGAAGATCCGGATAATGCGGATAATTGGCCCCGTGTATGGTTTGTATGGCGTGGGAATGCCATTGGCGGAAGCGCCAAAGGCCATGAATTCTTTTTAGACCATTATCTTGGGACGCATACGAACCAGGTATCCGATAGCAATTTTGCTAAAGGATCCACAGAGGAAGTGGTATGGCACGATAAGGTTCCGCAGGGGAAAATGGATCTTGTGGTTGACTTGAATTTCAGAATGGATACATCTGCTTTGTATTCTGATATTGTGTTACCTGCAGCCACCTGGTATGAAAAAGATGATCTGAATTCTACTGATATGCACAGTTTTATTCATCCATTACAGGAAGCGGTACCACCGGCATGGGAATCCAAAAGTGATTGGGATATTTTCAAAAATATTGCAGAAACATTTTCAAAAATATCTGAAAAACATTTTCCCGATTCTGTCGAAGATTTAGTATCAGTCCCATTGCTTCATGATACACCGGCTGAGATTGCTCAAAAAGAAATTAAGGAATGGATCAAGGGAGAGGTAGAGGCTATTCCAGGTATAACAATGCCCAATATGAAAATCGTCAATCGAGATTATAAAAATGTTCACAATCAGTTTATTTCCTATGGTCCCAATATTCCAAAAAATGGTCTCGGGGCACACGGGACCAGTTACGACGTAAAGGATGAGTATCAACGATTAATTGACGAATCGCCCAAAGAAGAATGGGATGGAAATATATATCCATCCCTCAATGAGGCAAAAGATGTAGCGAATACAGTTTTAACATTAGCTACAGTGACCAATGGCGAATTGGCGTATCGATCCTATAAAAATATGGAAGAAAAAACTGGACTCATTTTGGCAGATTTGGCGGAGAAAAATCGTGGTTCTCGCGTCACATTTGATGACTTATGTGCCCAGCCTAAACGATTATTAAATAGCCCAATGTGGTCTGGATTAACAGAAAATGGCCGTGCATATTCGCCGTTTACTTATAATGTGGAACGATTAATTCCCTGGCGGACATTAACCGGTCGGCAGCATTTTTATCTGGATCATCCCGGATATATTCAATACGGTGAACATTTACCAACCTATAAACCAAAACCAACCCCTACTCAATATGCGGAACTCACCACCAGCGAAACGGAACATAAAGCAAAAGTGTTCAATTATCTAACGCCTCATGGCAAATGGCATATTCACTCGACCTATGGTGACAACCATCGCATGTCCACATTGAGTCGAGGTGTCGAACCTTTTTGGATTAATGATAAAGATGCGGAAGAACTCGATATCACTGATAACGATTGGGTTGAAGTGTACAATGATAATGGTGTTGTGGTTACTCGGGCCAATGTTAGTGCTCGAATCCCCAAAGGGATTGTCGTGATTTATCATGCCACTGAACGAACATTATCTGTGCCTAAATCGCCCTTAAGGGGTAACAAACGGGCAGGTATGAATAACAGTCTTACCCGTGCGCGACTCAAACCAAACCTCATGGTAGGCGGATATGGACAATTTACATACCACTTTAATTATTGGGGCCCAACGGGTGCGAATCGAGACACATATATTATGGTACGCAAACTTCCCATCCTGAACTGGTAGAGAAAAATTGGGAAAATGGATATTTGGATGAATGGAGTAGTGGAAAAGAAGAAAACTGGCTTTTGGAACGATGTTCTAATATCTATTTACAACAATCCAACAATCCATTTATCCACCAATCCACTGTTAAATCCAATGCGAAAATAAAAAAAATAAGAGAGAGTTATGGATATCAGAAGTCAGATTTCAATGGTTTTCCACCTGGATAAATGTATCGGGTGCCACACGTGCAGCATTGCTTGCAAAAATATTTGGACCGACCGCAAAGGTACTGAATACATGTGGTGGAACAATGTAGAAACAAAACCAGGGACTGGCTTTCCTACCCGATGGGAAGATCAAGAAAAATATAAAGGTGGATGGGAACTGGTGAATGGAGAACTGAAGCTCAAATCAACATCCAAAGTAAAAACGGTGACCAATATTTTTCACAACCCCAATATGCCAACCATGGATGATTATTATGAACCATGGTCCTATAAGTATAAAGATTTGTTTGATGCACCTGCTGGAGATGATCAGCCTACGGCAAAACCCATATCTATGGTGACGGGTGAATATATGGATATTGAGGCTGGGCCCAATTGGGATGATGATTTATCCGGTTCACCGATTTATGCGGAAAACGATATCAATTTAGATGTGCTTTCTGAAGAGCAAAGAGATCAACTATTTGCAATTGAACGTTTAATGATGTTCTATTTTCCACGTATTTGTAACCATTGTGTCAATCCATCATGTGTGGCATCTTGCCCTTCAGGAGCGCTATACAAAAGAGGTGAAGATGGGATTGTTTTACTTGATCAGGAAAGATGCCGTGCATGGCGATCTTGTATTTCAGCTTGTCCCTATAAAAAGACATATTATAATTGGAATACGGGAAAATCAGAAAAATGTATTCTTTGTTTTCCACGGGTTGAAACCGGGCAAGCACCTGCATGTTTCCATTCATGTGTTGGGCGAATTCGATACTTAGGGGTCTTGCTGTACGATGCAGATAAAATTGAAGAAACAGCTAAACATTCAGATCATGAATTGGTGGATACACAACGTGAAATGATTTTAGATCCATTTGATGAAGATGTAATTCGGGATGCCAAGAAAAATGGCATTGCTGACTCTACGATTAAAGCTGCACAGGAGTCCCCTGTATATAAATTTGTAAAAGATTGGGGAATCGCATTACCGCCTCACGTTGAATATCGAACATTGCCCATGCTTTTTTATGTGCCTCCCATGTTGCCGGTAATGTCTTCTCAAGAAGGGGATTCCGTTCGAAGTATTAATGAAGAATATTTTCCAGACTTTGAAAAAGCGCGTACTCCGATCAAATATTTAGCAAAAATGTTTGGTGGCGGCAACGAAAGTCATCTTCGTTATGTCTTGAAAAAACAATCAGCTATCCGAGCTTACCGTCGTGCAGTGACAGTTGGAGATATTGATATGTTAAATGCAGAAAAAGCTTTGATGGAAGCCGACTGCCATCCAAAAGAAGCGGATAAAATATATAAGCTCACATCACTTTGCACATTTGATGATCGATTTGTCATTCCCGCGGCGCATCGGGAAGAAGCCATCGAAATGATGAAAGACCCATTAGAGCACAAACAGGAAGCCGGTTTTGGGTTTCGTGAAGCACCGGAAAGAGGTAAATAATGGACAATTTGTATTCACAACTTATTCCATTGGTATCCTATCCGGAAAAGGGATTGCTGGATGCAGTGAAAGATATTGAATCATCATCTTTGAGTAAAAATATAAATCCAGAATTCAATCAATTTATACATTTCATCAATGAGACTGAATTAACGGATCTTCAGGAAAAATTCACCCAAACATTTGATATGAATCCTGCAACATGTTTGGATTTAGGATGGCATTTATACGGTGAAGCGTATGAACGGGGGGCGTTCATGGTGAAAGTCCGAGAATTGTTACGCGACAATCAAATTGAAGAATCTTCTGAATTGCCGGATCATTTAACCCATGTACTGTCTGCCATTCAGGTACTTGATAAAGATGATCAAAAATCTTTTATCAAAAAATATGTTCAACCTGCAATGAAAAAAATCCTGGCAGGGTTCGGAGAATCTGATAATCCTTATAAACAAGCGATTCAATTTATTAATGGAATATTGGCTGAAAGAGTGCCTGAAAATGGGGGAGAAGCATAATGGGACAATTAAAAAGTATCCTTGATACATTTTTCTTTTCGATGTTTCCTTATATTACGATTTTCACCTTTCTTTTGGTTACGATACAACGATACAGATCGAAAGCATATACCTATTCCAGTTTGTCGTCACAATTTTTGGAAAATAGACAACATTTTTGGGCCATGGTTCCTTTTCATTATGGAATCATTTCTGTATTAACGGCGCACTTTGTCTGGTTTCTTGTCCCTGAAACAGTATTGTGGTGGAACAGTGTACCGGCACGACTTTATGTAATGGAAATAGCCATGTTCATTTTTGGCTTAATGACATTGATCGGATTAGTCAATATTATAATACGTCGCCAGACCAATTCAATGGCGCGTTTTGTGACAACCAAAGCAGATTGGTTGGTATTGGGTTTTCTCATGATTCAGATCGTGACAGGACTCTATACTGCCTATTTTCATCGATGGGGATCCAGTTGGTTTGCTGCATCTTTGGCACCTTATTTATGGTCAGTTTTTAAATTGAGTCCAGATTTGACATATATCACTGCCATGCCTTTTATGGTTAAAGCACATATTGTCAGTGCCTATTCCATTATTTTATTATTTCCATTCACGCGATTGGTTCACATATTGGTTCTGCCTAATCCATATTTATGGCGCAAACCCCAATTGGTTCGCTGGAATTGGAATCGAAAAACCATTCGTACAACAGAAAAAAATTCTTAATTAAACGATTGTAGGGAGATTGACAATGGCTAACAAAACACGAAAAACACCAGAACTACTCGATTTTAGTAAAGAACGAATTCGTGTCCTTCATTTTACCTGGATCGCATTTTTCATCACCTTTTATGTATGGTTTAACATGGCACCCTTGGCCACAACCATGCTCAAAAATGTGAATTGGTTAACGCGCGAACATCTAAAAGTATTGGCCATTAGCAACGTAGCATTAACAATTCCAGCTCGAATTATCATTGGGGCACTTATTGATCGTTATGGACCTAGAATCGTTTTTTCTGGTCTCATGATTTTAATGGCAATCCCTGCGTGGCTTTTCGCATTGGGGGATTCATTTACTCAACTCCTTGTTTCAAGACTGATTTTAGGATCTATCGGTGCTGGTTTTGTGGTCGGTATTAAAATGGTAGCAAATTGGTTCCCGCCAAAGATGATTGGTCGTGCTGAAGGGTTTTATGCAGGATGGGGGAATTTTGGTTCTGCATGGGCAGCGATGACACTACCTTGGATTGCGATTCATGTATTCCAAGATTGGTTAGGGCTGGATGGTGATGCATGGCGTTACGCCTTAATCCTGAATGCTGCCGTCTCATTTATTTACGGCATTATGTATTATTTCTTGGTAAAAGACCATTCCGTTGACAGGCCTATTCCAAAAACTAAAAAGACCGAGCCTATGATGGTGACATCTTATGGAGATTTGATCCAATACCTTGCTTGGTCATTTCCATTGGTAGGGGCTATGGGTGTTTTAGCCTGGAGGATCGGAAATATAAAGGTTAATGATATTCCATTAATTTCTCAGGACGTTCTCACAATGGTTTATGGTGTATTGGCATTTATCTTTATAGGGCATGTGGTTAAAACACTGCAAGTGAACTTACCTTATCTCAAAGCAGGTGTTCCGGAGGACGAAAAATATCATTGGTCTAGTGTAGCCGCATTAAACAGCACCTATTTTGCCAATTTTGGCTCAGAGCTAGCTGTAGTTTCAATGTTGCCCATGTTTTTTGAAACAACTTTTGCAAATCTAACCGGGGGTGACGGTAATTACATTATGACTGCAACAATGGCCGGAATCATTGCCTCATCCTTTGCATTTGTTAATTTGTTTGCCCGTCCGCTTGGCGGCTTATTATCGGATACAATGAAAAACAGAAAAAAAACGATGTTAACATATATGATGGGAATTGCATTGGGCTTTTTAGGAATGGCACATATTGGTGCATGGGGCCCAGTAGTTAATGGGGTTCAAACAGTTGTACCCATGTTTGATGGAACAAGTTGGCTGATTGCTTCTATTGGTATTACGATTTTGGCATCCATGTTTGTACAAGGTGCAGAAGGGGCAACCTTTGCCGTGATCCCCATGATAAATAAAAAAATGACTGGGCAAATTGCCGGAATGGCCGGTGCTTACGGAAACGTTGGAGCCGTTATTTATTTAGTAATTTATTCGTTAGTTGATGCGAAAACATTCTTTTTCATCATTGCTGGAGGTGCATTTTTAAGTTTTTTCTATTGCTGGGTATTTTTGGAAGAACCAAAAGGTTCGTTTGCTGAAGAATAAAATCAATCATAAAGAAGGGAAAAAAGAATGAGTAATGTTGATTTAAAACAATGGGATGTAGAAGATCAGGAATTTTGGGATTCAACCGGAAAAGAAGTGGCTACACGAAATTTGTGGATTTCAATTCCAAGTTTATTAGTGGGGTTTTCTGTATGGCTCATGTGGGGAATTATTACGGTCCAAATGAAAAATCTTGGATTTCCCTTTTCACCGACAGAACTATTTACTTTAACTGCAATTGCCGGATTAACCGGTGCGACTTTACGAATCCCAAGCTCATTCTTTATCCGCTTGGCTGGTGGAAGAAACACCATTTTCTTTACGACAGCGTTGCTAATGATTCCAGCATTTGGTGCAGGGATGTTTCTTCAGGATGAATCAACACCGCTTTGGATATTTCAAATTTTAGCATTCCTTTCCGGATTTGGCGGTGGGAATTTTGCTTCTTCCATGAGCAACATTAGTTTTTTCTTTCCCAAACGTATGCAGGGGTATGCACTTGGAATGAATGCGGGTCTGGGAAATTTCGGCGTAACCACCATGCAGATTCTAATTCCGTTGGTTATGACATTTCCCATGTTAGGTGCATTCAGCGGCGGCTCAATGATTTTAAAAAGCAATAGTGGAACGATTTTTAAGCGCATTATGGCTGGGTCAGAAACATGGCTTGCGAATGCGGGCTGGGTTTGGATGATTTGGCTTATTCCATTGGCCTATTTCGGGTGGAGAAGAATGAACAATATCACCACAGATGCAGTGACGCCTGGATTAAAAAGTCCCATGATATCCTTTGGACGCATTGCATGGTTGCTGCTTATTGGATTCGCTACGGCTGCTGTGGGTTTATACTTCATTTTAACATTTAAAATGCTGACATGGGTAAAATGGATCGTATTGCCAGCTGTGATTACAGCAACAGTCTTTTTAATGAAGACACTTTCTCCAGGAGAAATTAAGAAAAACCTTGAGCGGCAGTTCAAAATATTTGATAATAAACATACGTGGGTCATGACCATTATTTATGTGATGACATTTGGATCTTTTATTGGATTTTCAGCTGCAGTTGGGTTGTCCATTAAATTTATTTTTGGTGTGAAACATATTTTAGGTTCAGATGGTGTTTGGCAGCATGTGGCAAATCCCGAAGGTCCTGCTACATTTATGTTTGCTTGGGTAGGTGCATTTATCGGTGCATTGATTCGTCCTTTCGGTGGAAAACTTGCTGATAAAGTCGGCGGAGCCATTGTGACTCAAGTTGTCTCTATTGTGATGGTTCTTTCGGCAATCGGTGTTGGATACTATGCAAAATTGGCGTATCAGTCCGCCACTCCGCAGGATTATTTCATGCCATTTTTCATTA